>Ga0182030_10008961_pt1 | contig 20591 bp, 19 predicted proteins | sample 812S3MmetaG_FD_121299 | JGI IMG/M metagenome (GOLD analysis project Ga0182030, IMG submission 121299) | Permafrost microbial communities from Stordalen Mire, Sweden - 812S3M metaG (Illumina Assembly) | ecosystem: Environmental > Terrestrial > Soil > Wetlands > Permafrost | place: Sweden... | reverse complement strand
CCGGAGGGTCCGGCCGGTCCACACCGCGCCGAATGTGGGCACCGGAGATCGCACCCGCCCCTTCGGCTGAGAACCCCGTCCTGGACGTGAGGCCGGAAGCCACCGGCACGACATCGGAAGTGTGGTTGCATCCGAAGAAAATCTTCTCTGATCGCGACTCCAAAACGCAGGTCACGTGAGTATGATTGGGAGGGCCGGCGAGTACCCGAAGAACCAAGCATGGCGGAGAGAGCGGGAAGAGAGCGGAACGTCGGTGGTGGGACCAAAAGAGGAGGCTCGGTGACACATGTGAATGCCATTACCCCGACCGGTGAACTGGCGCATCTCGCCACCACCCCGGTCACGATCGGGTCCGGCAGCGACCCGATGCGTCTGGACCGCCTCGCCCCCCTGATCCATCAGCTCTTGGCCTGGGACCTCATCTACCGATCAGAGGCCGGTGAGTTCCTGCTGCGTGACGATGTCCAGGAGCGCCTCCAGACCATGGCCGAGTCGCTCACGCCGGCTACCGCAGAGGTGTACCTGGGTCGTAAGTGCCAGACGTGCGGGCTGGTCCGGGTGACCCGCCTGGTCAACGGGACCCGGGTGTGCGAGCCGTGCCGGGTGGCCGCCACCGCGGTTCCGGATCCCACTCCCGATGTGGTCTCCGAAGAGCCGGGGCACCACGGGATCCGTTCGCGCTGGCACCGGAAGGCCAGCTGACCGGGGTACTTGTCCCCGACCGGTGGGAGCACGTCCCGGTCTGCATCTAACGCTCAGTGGGCAGCGTCCCACCTTCGGCGGCCTGTCGTTCCTCGCTGGTGGGCTGAGCCCGGACAGCGGCCCGAGGGCGTAGATCAGGGCCATCACCAGCGCTGGCTCTCTCGGGCTGAGCTGGCCAGCCATTGGTAGTGGCCCGGTGCTCCCGTGGCGTGCCCTTCATGCCTCGGACAGCAGCCCGGGGCCAGCGAATGGGGCGTGGGTCAGGTATCCCCGGCGACACTGCGCCGGTCGATCACCCGCGAGGCCGCCCCGAGGATCAGCCGGATCACGATGGCGAACACCGCCAGGTCGCTGAGCATCTGCACCGTCACCACCAACCGGGCCGGATCGGTCCGAGGCGCGATGTCCCCAAAGCCCACGGTGGAGAACACCGTCACGGTGAAGTAGAGGGATTCCACGCGGTCGAGCTGCCCACCGAAGGCGGCCGGGTCCGAATGGGACAGGCTCAGATAGATCCACGCGAACAGGACCAGGAACAGTGGGATGACCGTGGCCATGGCCACTCCCGCTCGCAGCATGGGCCGGTCGTGGATCGTGATGAGGCGGATCTCGTTGACCAGTACCGCCACGAACAGTGCCAGGGCCAGGCTCACCCGGAGGATCACCGATTCGTGGGGGTGGTTCTCGATCGGGATGATGAAGTACAGCACCAACAAAGCGCTGGCCGTCACGACCGCTCGGAGCGCCGACTGCACCAGGTGGGACCGTTCGAATGTGCTCAGATCCTGGATGGTCGAAGGTACCATCTGCCTTCCTCGGGGAGCTGGATCCGGCCCCGGCCCGCGCCGTTCAACGGCGCGCCCCGGCCGCAGCGGCACCGGTCACACGGCAACCTCGGTGGGGACCGACACTGCCCGGACCAGCTCGAACAGTCCGGTTCCCACGGCCAGCACCGCCAGCGCCAAGGTCACCCAGGCTTCAAGAGCCTGATCGTCCGGGTGCAGGGCTACGAAGAACGCCGCCGCCGCGCACCATGCCAACGACCGGTAGGGGGAACGGCGGGCCACCAGGTCCACCATGAAGATCATCACGCTGGTAGCCAAGAGGTAATAGGGAAAGATCACCGACTCGAACACCAGCCTGCTCCCTACGCAGGCCAGGGTCAGCGCCACCAGGGCCTCGGGTCGACCCAGGGAGTGACCGAACCGCCGCCACGCCCACAGGCACAGCACCACGGCGAACACCACCGGGGCGTCACGGGCCACGGCCGAGGCCACATGGCCGGTCACTCCGGACAGGGTGAGGACCGTCGAGCCGGCCACCGCACCCCCGGCGCTGAAGCCGCTGAGATTGTCCAACGTGGCCCGCGGCGCGGCAGCCAGAAAGGGGAGGATCCCGGCGAGGAACACGGCGGCCGCCGCCAGCACCAGGCGGGACCGGGCCCGGAGGTCGGGGGCGGCCGCCACGGCCGGCACCAACAACAGCACGGCGAACTGCTTGGACAAGAAGGCCAGCCCGAACAACAGACCGGCCAGTAGCCATCGGCGCCGGAGGCCCTGGGCCAGCCCCGCCAGGGCCAGGCCCAGACTGAGGATGTCCTCGGGGTGGTAGAGCTGGACGATGGCGCTGCTGGCCGCCGGTAGGAAGGCCAGGAACACCAGCAGTCCCGCCTGCCGGCCCAAGGTGTCGGCGCCGGACGCCCGCAGCAGGGCCAGAGCTCCTACGGCCATGGCCAACCAGGCCAGCAGCCCGAGAACCCCCTGGGCCCGGAACCACCGCGGCAGCCCGGGTCCGACTGCTCCGTCGGCCAGCGGCACCGGGCCGCACCGGTCGCCGGTGGCGACCGCGGGCCTGACGGCGTACACCGCAACGGAGGAAGACGCGGCCGTCCCGGATCCGGGGGTGCACCACGCCGGCGAGCCCACCTCGGACCGGAAAGCCGCCACCAACGGCGAGACCAGCAGTGCGTACCCGGGCGGATTGGGCAGGGAGTCCTGGGCGGCCGCGGCGTGCAGCCGGCCGAGGGACAGATCAGTGGTCACCGACGTGAGCGGGACGGTGTCTCCCACCGACGGAGGTCCCTGACGGAGGGAGACGATGGCCACGAAGCAGGCGGTGGCGGCCACCAGCAGCACCAGGGTGACCAGACCGCGCCAAGAGGGGTGGGACACCTCGGGCCTCATGGCCTGACGGTTCGAGTGCCCGAGCGCCGCTCCATCCCGTTCCTCCACCATCCGGTCCGAGCGGCCACCATAGCCAGCCCGCCCCCCACCGGGTCACCCGGGCGAGCCGGCGTGACAAGCTGTCCGCCGAGGAGGCCTCGTGCGCACCACTGCCGCCCGGTCCGGCGTCGGGGACCGACCAGGTTGAGTACCCGTTCCACCGTGACGTCGGGTCCGGATCCATGACTCTGACCGGCCGACAGCCGACCACCCCGACCTCGGACTCCGGGGCCGCCACCCCGTCGTCGGCGACCGGCGTGGGAACGCTGGCCGTCGTGGTCCTGGGCCTGACCGCGGGAGCCATCTACCGGCAGGGAGCCTTCTACCCGCTGGACGCTTTCGGGCTGGTCGTGGTGGCGGTACCGCTGGTGTTGGCGGGGCTGGCCCGGAACAGGGACCGGCATGCGGCCACCGTGGTGGTGGCGACCGGTGGCCTGGCCCTGTGGTGGCTGGTCCGCTCCATCATGGAACGGAGCCCGGTGGCCTTCCTGCCCCTGGGGGCGTCAGTGCTCGGCTTCGTGGCGGCCTTCCTGATCGTCAGGGACCTCGGACGCGCCGAACGGTCACGTCTGTCCATCGCCGTGGTGGGACTCGGGGCCATCGTGGCCGCGGCCGGGCTCACCGGCCTCCTCCTACGGGCGCATCCGCTGGCCCGGTCGGTCGGTGGGATCTGGCGGCTGTCGACCACCCTGACCTACCCGGCCGGAGCGGCGGTCCTGTTCATCGTGGCGCTGCTGGTGGCCATGTCCCTCGACCTCGGCGCGCCGCTGGCTCGAGCGGCGGTGTGCCTGTGCCTGGCCGGTCTCATCGGGACCCAGAGCCACTGGGACCTGGTCGCCCTGGCCTGCGGGATCCCGTTCGTACCGTGGCGGCGATGGCCGGAGGCGGCGTGGCCTCTGTTGACGGGGTCGGTGGCGGGCCTGGTCGTGGTGGCCACCTCCGCTGGACCCCGGCCCACATGGCTACCGTGCGCCCTGGTCGTGGCCTCGGTGGGAGCGTCAATGGTCGGCGGTCGGTCGCCCCGAACCGGTGTCCGACAGCAGCTGGCCGTAGCCGGCGTGGTGGTGGCGGCCGGCCTCACCATCTTCTCCATGGTCCACCCGCCGGTCGGTGCCGCTACGGGCCAGCCCGTCGACCAGAGTCAGACCCTGGCCTGGTCGGCGTCGTACGAGACCTGGCACTCCTCGGTCCTGACCGGCGTGGGTCCGCCGCGGATTCAGTCCAACGGCGACCCGGTCGACTCCTACCCGGCGTTCGTCCCCGACGTGTACCTCACGGTCCTGGCCGATGGCGGAGTGATCGGGGCGCTCCTCCTGGTGGGGGCCGGAGCGGCCGTGATCATCGCCATCAGGCGCCGCGATCTCCTTTCTTCGTGCGCCACCGCCGGGGTGGTGGCCTTCGCCGTGGCCGGCGCCGTGGACTTCGATTGGCAGCTGCCGGCCCTGGCCCTGTTCGGCGGTTGCGTCGCCGGCCTGGCCTCGATGCCGGCCCGGCCGTCACCAGAGACAACGCCGCACCCCCGGATCCCCGGGGCCGGAACGGCGGTCGCCGGCTGGGTGGCGGTGGTGGTCGTGGTCATGGTGGCCCAGTTGGCCGTGGGCGCCAACCAGACGGCCGGAGGCGCCGTCAGAGCCAGGACCACCCCTCCGCCACCGTCGGCCACTCCGGAGTCACCGGGCCAGATCATTCTCCGCGGGCCCGAAGACGCTACCGACCCGTTCATGTTGAAGACCGGCGGTCGGTACTACCTCTACGCCAGCGAGGGCACGACCTTCATGAACGTCCCGCTCCGGACAGGCCGGCGACCCGGACAGTGGGGACCGCCGGTCGATGTGCTCCCCCACCTACCGGCGTGGGCCGAGGGCGGGCTCACCTGGGCACCCGACGTCCACCAGGTGGCGGGTGGGTGGGCGCTCTATTTCAGCTCGCTCCTCAAGGGGGTGAGCCCCTACACCCACTGCATCGGCTCCGCCTTCTCCCGGTCGCCGGCGGGACCGTTCATCCCGACCGACCGGCCCTTCGTGTGCCAACGGGACCATCGCGGCTCGATCGACGCCCGCGTCTTCGTCGAAGCGGGAAACCACCTGGTCCTGCTGTGGAAGTCCGAGGACAACGCCAACCCGTCGGTGCCCGGCCCGGACCAGAACGGGTACACCGGGATCTACGCACAGAACCTCAGTGCCGATGGTCGCCAGCTCCTCGGACAGCCGGTCAAGATCTTCGCTCCCTCGGAACCGTGGGAGGGAACTATCGTCGAAGCCCCCGACATGATCGAGGAGTGGGGCACCTACTGGCTGTTCTTCTCGGGCAACTGGTACTACTCGGCGTCCTACGGGATCGGGGTGGCCGCCTGTCAGAGCCCCTTCGGCCCGTGCTCCGACCCGGGGCCCGGGCCCTTCCTCGGTTCCAACGACCAGGGGGCCGGGCCGGGGGAGGAGTCTCTCTTCCGGGACGGTAGCAACATCTACCTCCTCTACAACCCGTTCCGCGCCAACGACCCCGGGCCGGTCATTCCCCGACCGGTGGCCATGACCCGGCTCGGATTCACTCCCAAGGGCCCGTACCTGGCCGCACCCTGAGGGTCGTGTCGGTGCGCCACCACCGCACCAGCGGTGCGACCAGCACTGCGACCGCCGAGCTGCATCCTCCACGCGGGCGGACCAGGAGTGGAGTAGGTTCCCCGGTACATCCGACACGGGTGTGACTAGGCGGAAATGGGGGTCTGGTATGAAGCGCTGGAAGCAGTGGATTCGGCTGGCGGTCATCGGTGGGGCCAGTTTCGTGTTGTTGGTCACGGTCCTCCCACAGGTCGCATCCGGCCTGGGCTTCGGGCCCCTGGCCAAGCGGCTGGCCACGTCGGCCCCGTGCTCCAGCGGAGCGCTGGTGGCGGCGTCCTCCAGCGTGTGCACCCCCGTCGGGACGGTGACCGGCAAGGTGACGGTGACCGGCGCGCCCAAAGGGTTTTCCCCCGGGGAGATCGGAGCCGGTGCGTGCCCCGAGACCACCAAAACCGGGATGGCCTGTGCCGAGCCGGTCTACGCCCTTGCTATCGACGGGAAGTACAGCCTCTCCCTTACGGAGGGCAAGTGGATGATCGACGGGTTCTACGAGACGAGCGCGTTCGGAGGGGTGTTCCTGGGCACCGCAGTCGCAGTGACTGTCAAGGCCAATGCCAAGGTCACCAGGAACTTCACCGTGGCCTACCGGAAGCCGGCGGCGGTCCAAGGCAACCTCGACGTGACCGGCGTGCCCGCTGGGAGCCAGATCTACCAGCTCTCGGTGCTGCTGTGCCCGTCCTTCGCTCCGTACAACGGCACCACCCCTTCCATCGCCTGTGTGAACGGCTATGACGACAACGGGTTGACAGGTGCCTCGGGGTCGTACTCGCTCACCGGACTGCCACCCGGGAAGTGGACGGCCTACCCCGGCTTCTGCACCGACTCCGGGTGTTATACCAATGCCAAGGCCGGCAAGGCGTTGACCCTCGTCTCCGGGGTGACCTCCACCGCCAACCTCACCACGCCATACATCGTGCCGGGGTACGGCCTGGTCAGCGGCAAGGTCACCGTGACCGGGGCACCCCGCGGGTTCTCCGATCCCGTGGGCGTCTCTCTGTGCGGGAGGGAGCGCGGCCTCACGGCGTGCTTCTCCGCGTCCGCAGTGGGCGGCGTCTTCTCGTCGCTCCTGCCGGTGGGAACCTGGAAGGCCACCGGCCTCTACCTGGTGCCGCCGTTCTACAACGCGGTGTCGGGAGCCACCAAGACCATCACCGTCACCAGCGGCCACTCGACCACCGTGGACCTGACCGATCCGTACCAGGTGCTCGGTGGGGCGTCCGGCAGCATCGACGTGGTCGGTGACCCGGCCGACGTGCCGATCGAGAGCTATACCGTGCTGGCCTGTCCGGCGGCAGGAGGGCGGGACTCGCTGAACTGCATCAGCGAGTACTCGGGGCCCGGCGGGAACGGGTTCGAAGTGGCCACCTCCAGCAGCCTCGGCAAGATCGCCCACCCCGCCCCGGCCAAGCCCAAACTGGCTGCGACCTCGTACAACGCCTACAAGCTGTCCACCCTCACCCGGGGGAACTGGCTCCTGTTCGCCGGCTACCAGACGGTGTTCGGCTCGGTCACCGACCCCACGCCCACCCGGGTCACCATCACCCCGGGCAAGACCATCACCCACAACCTCACCATCCCGTACCAGTTCCCATCGGACGGGGCCGTGATCGGTTCGGTGGTGATGGTGGGGGCGCCCGGGAACGGGTACGCCGAGGCCGGGGCCGAGGCCTGCAGCGCCAAGCCCACCAAGACCACCTGCGACAACGAACAACAGGCGTACAGCGCCTCCAACGGTAACTACCAGCTGCTCTTGCCGCCGGGGACGTGGTGGGTGGCCGGCTTCGTGGACGAGTTCGGCGAGGTGCCCAGCCTGAACCAGGCCATCTCCCCACCGGTCAAGGTCACGGTGAAAGCCGGCGTCGAGAACACCGAGGACTTCGTGGTGGACGCCTCCTGAGCGCCCCGTCAGCGCCGGTCGCTGACGGGGCCGGGGCAAGAGGGCCGTGATAAAACGGGCCGCATGGACACACGACGGATCGGGGCTCTCGAGGTTTCGGTCGTAGGACTCGGCACCAACAACTTCGGGATGGCCATGAGCGCCGACCAGGTGCCGCCGGTGGTCGACGCCGCCCTCGAGTCCGGCATCAACTTCTTCGACACCTCCGACTCGTACGGCGACAGTGAGGAGCGGTTGGGGCAGGCTCTGGGCCGGCACCGCGATGAGGTGGTCATCGGGACCAAGTTCGGGAGCCCGGTCGGCCCCGACGGTACCGGCGGAGCAGCGCCCGCCTACGTGGTCCAAGCCATCGAACGCAGTCTGCGCCGCTTGGGCACCGACCGGGTCGATCTCTACCAACTGCACCGGCCCGATCCCCGGACACCCATCGCCGACACGCTCGGTGCCCTCGACGACCTGGTCCGCCAGGGAAAGGTCGTGGAGATCGGTTGTTCGAACTTCTCCGCCGAACAGCTGCGCCAGGGCGAAGCTGCGGTGGCCCCGGGTGGAGCCCGGTTCGTGAGTGTGCAGAACCAGTACAACCTGGTCCACCGGGAGGATGAGCGCGAGGTGCTGCCCGAGTGCGAACGACTGGGCCTGGCCTATCTTCCGTACTTCCCGCTGGCCAGCGGGCTGTTGACCGGGAAGTACACCAAAGGTGAGGAGCCACCCGAGGGCACCCGCCTGAAACGGTGGGGGGACCGGGCCTCGGGCGTGCTCACCGACCGTAACTTCGACGTCATCGAGGCTCTGGGTGCCTGGGCCTCCGAGCGGGGCCACAGCCTCCTCGATCTGGCCTTTGCCTGGCTGGCGGCGAATGACGTGGTGGCCTCGGTCATCGCCGGCGCCACCACGGTCGACCAGGTGCGGGCCAACGCTTCGGCCGGAGCGTGGGTGCTGTCGGCCGAGGAGAGAGCCGAAGTCGACGCTCTGGCTCCGCCCGGTCCCTGAGCCGGCACCCCTCGGGCCCGCCGGTCCTCAGACTTGCCAGTTACTCCCCAAGGGGCCGGCTGGTAGTGCGGGCTGGGCCGGCCGAGCCGGCTTGCGCTTCCTTCTCAGGACCACCATCGGCCCTCCGATGCCCACGGCGATCGAAACCACCAGGATGGCCAAGGAGGCCAGGCCCCGGTTGTCGGCTGAGGCCTGACACTCGCTGACGAACGCCGCCCACTGCCGGTGGTCGGCGGTGTCCTCGATCGGCGGTTGCGCACCCGCCCCGATCGACACCGGGTCGAGCAGGGCCACGATCGGAGCCTCGGATGCCGTTCCCGGGCCGCAGGTCCCTCCGATGGCGGGTTTAGGGAGGACCAGCAGGACGCCGGAGATGGCGAAGGCCACCCCGAACAGTCCCACCAGGGCGAAGACCACCCTGATCCAGGCTTGATGCGACAGCTGCGACACGTATGGATCCCTTTCGGCCTACAACGAGATTAACCGCCCAGGTCCGTGGCCCCCGACGCGCCGTGCAGCCCCCGAGGGTGGTCGGAGCCCGGCACAGCGGTCAGGGGGCCGGGTTGGCGGCGACAAAATCGACGATGACCCGACCCAACTCCTCACCCCTCTGCTCCTGAAGGAAGTGGCCGGCCCCGGTGATCTGCACGTGGGACTGGCCCCGCGCTCCGGGCACCTGGTCGCAGAAGACCGACTCCCATCCGGCCGTGGCCGGGTCGCCGTCCGAGTACGCCGTGAGGAACGGCCGGTCGAAGTGGGCCAGGGCCGACATGGTGGACCGGCCGATGGCGGCACCCGGATCGTTCCGGGTCAGCGGCAGGAGAGCGGTCAACTGCCGCAACCCCGCCTGGTAGGTGCGGCCGGGAAACGGCGCGTCGTAGGCCTGCGCCACCCCCGGCGCCAGAGGCCCGGCCACCGCCTCCACGAAGAAGCTGGCCACGATGTCCGGCGCACGCACGTAGTAGAGGAGGTAGTCGACCAGCGCCTCCTCCAGTACCACCCGGCCGTCGTCGAGCCCGTGGTTGGCCCACTTCAGTCGACCGGCCAGCGAGGGGTCGGCGGTGTGCAGGACGGTATTGGCTGCCACCACCCGGGCGAACCGACCCGGGTCGGCGGCCAGCGCACTCAGCCCGATCGGCCCGCCCCAGTCCTGGGCCACCAGCGTGACCCCGGTGAGGTCGAGCTCCGTGATCAGGCTGCTCAGCCACTGCACATGCCGGCTCAGCGTGTAGGCCGTGGGCTCCGTCCACTTGTCGGACCGCCCGAATCCGATGTGGTCGGGGGCGATGACCCGCAGCCCCGCTGCCGCCAGCACCGGGATGACGGTGCGGTAGAGGTAGGACCAGGTCGGTTGGCCGTGCAGCAGAAGGACCACCTCGCCGTCGGGCGGTCCGGCCTCGACGTAGTGCATGCGCACCGGGGGCAGACCCCGGGCCGTGACCATGGCGTAGTGGGGTGCGAAGGCGTAACCCGGTAGGTCCACGAAACGCTCATCGGGGGTGCGTACCACCTCGGCCATGACCACTCCTCGAGCTTCGGGTTCGGGTTCCGGTTCGGGCTGGGCACGCTACCAATCGGATGGCCGAGGAGCCAGAGGTCCGACGGCTCACCCCGAGGCTCACCCCGAGGGATAACGACCGAACAACTCGCCGACCCACTGCCTCAACAGCTGCTCCTCCTCTTCGGCGTTGGGCACTCCGGCCACATAACTGGCGAACGCCCCGCCCGCGGCTATCGCCAACCCCAGGCACACCCATGCCGTGACCCCTCCCGACACCAGGGCCGCCATCAGCAGAACCACGGCGGCAGCTGCGGAGAACAGTGCCACCACGGACCCCGTCCGCGAAGTGACGGTGTAGGCCAAGGTGCTGGCGGCTCCTTCGTGTGAGAGCGTTCCGGACAGCGTGGGCTTGATGGGCCGCTCGCGGGTGGTGGCCCTCATCAGTCCCACCCTGGCGCCGTGGGGGAAGGCCCGGACCCGTAGCCGGACCGGATCGGACCTGCCGACGACCCCTTCGAACACCGGCACCCCCCGTGGAGACGGGAACTTCCGTTGCAGGCTGTCGGTCACCTCGCCCATCACGGTCTCCCGGGGCCGGGTCAGCTCGAGATCCCACCACTGGTTCACGACGTGCCTCCCGAGCCAGCGGATACCGGCCACCACGGTGCCGGCTGGTCCCCGTTGCCCGCTGTCCACCACCTCATCATGACCCAGCGAGCCGGACAGCCGGCTGAACAGGGACCGGCCGTCGACGTGACGGGCGGCGGACCCTTGTGCCATAGTCCACGCGTGGCGCTGCGGCCGATCGATCCCTTGGCCCTGCGCATCGACCAGGTGGGCCCCACGCTGCTGGGGGGATGGTCGGCCACCAGTGGGCTCCGGCACTTCCCACCCTCCCCGGTCTGCCCCTTCACCGGCGCCGACGACGTCCAGCCCATCGACCTGGAACGGGAGGGGACGGTGTGGCTGCACACGGCGGTCAACGTGGCCCCGCCCGGGTACGCCGGACGGGTCCCCTACGGGTTCGGAATCGTCGAGTTGGACGGGACTCCCCTGCTGCGGATCGTCACCCGCCTGGACGGCGAGGGTCTGGCCCCCGGCGTGCGCGTGCACCTGGAGGGGGAAGAGGTGCCCGGCCCCGACGGGGAGCCCGTCGTCACCTGGGTGTTCCGGACATGACCGACGTCCGCATCACCGGGGTCGGGCTGCACCCGTTCGGTCGCTTCGAGGGGTCGACGGGGACCGACATGGGCGTGGTGGCCGTGCGGTCCGCCCTGGCCGAGGCCGGCATCGGGGCTCGGGACGTGCAGGCGGCGTTCTGCGGCACGGCCTACGGAGGAATCGCCGCCGGACATCGCGTACTGGGTGCTCTGGCCGGCACCGGCATCCCCATCTACGACGTCGAAGCCGGCTGCGCGTCCGGCGGTGCGGCGCTCCAGTTGGCCGCGGCTTCGATAGCGGCCGGACAACACCGACGGGTGCTGGTCTTCGGCGTCGAGAAGATGCCCAAGGGCATCATCCGCTCATCGTTCTTCGCCCCGTGGCAGGAAGCGGCCGGCCTCACGCCGGCCCCGGCCTACTTCGCCCTCCGGGCCCAGCGACTGCTGGTGGAGGCGGGACTCACGGTCGATCATCTGGCCCAGGTGGTGGTCAAGAACCGCCGGCACGGGGTCGACAACCCGGACGCCATGTTCCGCAAGGCGGTCACCGCCGACGAGGTGCTGGCGGCCCGGATGATCTGTCCGCCGCTCACCTTGTTCATGTTGTGCTCCCCCAACGAGGGAGGCGCGGCCGTCGTCCTCGAGAGCGGCGAGGCAGGCCGGGGCGGCGTGCGGGTGGCCGGCATCTCCCTGCGTTCCCACCTGCCCGGCAACGTACTCGGCGAGGACTCACCCCTGTGTGGCATCGACGACGCCGCCATCACCCCACCGACGACCCTGGCTGCCGACGATGCCTACGCCCAGGCCGGGCTGGGCCCGGATGACATCGATGTCGTGGAGTGCCAGGACACCGATGCGGCCCGGGAGTTGCTGGCCTGGGCCGAACTCGGCCTGTGCGCCCCGGGCGGGCAGGCCAAGATCCTCGCCGATGGCGATGCGCTGATCGGAGGAGCGCTGCCGGTCAATCCGTCCGGTGGGCTCCTGTCCAAGGGCGAGCCGCTGGGCGCTTCGGCCCTCGGTCAGGTGGTGGAGATCGTCCGTCAACTGAGGGGCACCGCCGGCGCCCGCCAGGTGGACGGCGCCCGGGTCGGGTTGGCCCACGTCATCGGGCGCGGCGCCAACGCCTGCGTCACCGTGCTGACCCAGTAGCTCCGGCGTTCCCCGACTCCTCGTGATTGGCCCCCGATCGAGGTGACGGCGATAGGTTGGTGGCCATGTCCGATTACGTGATCCCCGAACCCGAACCCAAGGAGATTGACGAGACCCTGTCAATCGAGCTGCGCCATCTGGCGGACAATGCGGTGCTCAAGGGCCAGCCTTCGGGGAGTGAGAAGTGCGACAACTGCCGGTACTACCTGGAGCCCTACAAGGACATCTCCTACTGCTGGCATCCCAAGCTGCGGGTTCTGGTCGGTGCCGAGTGGTGGTGCCAGTGGTGGGAGGCCATCCCCGAGGACCAGTAGCTTCCGAGCCACGATCGTCAGATCAAGACGAGTGGAGTAAGGAGGCCATGGCCGCCGGACCACGGTCGGAGTTCAAGAGGTCGTCCACTGCCTCCACATCGAGTGGCCGCGCCAACAGGAAGCCTTGGCCGGTGTCGATGTGCTCGGCTGTCAGTTGCATCCGCTGGCCGTCGTTCTCGATGCCTTCGGCCACGGTCTCGAGCCCGAGTGCCGTGCCCAGTCGGGCCATGGCATGGACCAGGGCCACCCCCTCAGACGTATCCGAGATTCCCGCCACGAACGACCGGTCGATCTTGAGGACGTCGATCGGAAACTGGCGCAGGTAGGACGGAGACGAGTAGCCGGTGCCGAAGTCGTCGATGGCCACCCGCACCCCGAGCGCCTTCAGCAGGGTGAGCCGGCCGACCGTGGCCTCGACATTGTGCATCAGGGTGGTCTCGGTGAGTTCCAATACGCAGAGCCCGGGCTCGAATCCACTGCGAGTAAGGGCCGCGTGCACGTCGCCGATAATCCCGTCCCGGTCGAGTTGTCTGGCCGAAACGTTGATCGATACGGTCACATCATGACCCTGTCGCTGCCAGGTGGCACCTTGTTGGCACGCCTTTTCGAGCACCCATCGACCGACAGGCAGGATCAGTCCGTTGGCTTCGAGAGCGGGAAGGAAATCATCCGGTTGTATAACTCCCCGGGTCGGATGGCGCCAGCGAAGGAGGGCTTCAACTCCGGCAAAGGCACCCGAGGAGAGATTGAAGGTGGGTTGGTAGAGCAGAAAGAACTGGTTGGATTCAAGGGCGCCACTCAGATCCATCTCCAGGTTCCGACTCTCATCGACGGCTTCCTGCATGGCGGGAGCAAAGACCACCGCGCACTTCTTTCCAGCCGCTTTCGCCTGGTACAGAGCGATATCGGCGTCGCGGAGCAACTCCTCCGGGGTGGCCCGCGTGCCTTCGGCGATCCCGATACTGGCAGAGACCGAAAGGGGCACGTCGCTGCCGGCGATGTCGAAAGGAGCAGCCAGGACGTCGATGATACGTTCGGCCACCATCTGGGCTCCGGCGGCCAGCGAAGATCCCGAGGCCAAGACCACGAACTCGTCACCCCCGAGGCGCCCCACGGTGTCCTCACGTCGGGTGGCGCTGGCCAAACGCTCCGCCACGCTGTTCAGGAGTTGGTCGCCGGCACCGTGGCCGAGCGTGTCGTTCACGTCCTTGAAGTTGTCCAGGTCCAAGAAGAGGACGGCCACGGGCTCGTGATCGCGCCGGGCGCGGGCCAACACCTGGTTGATCCGATCGAGGATCAGAGCTCGATTGGGCAGGTTGGTGAGCGCATCATGGAGAGCCAGATGGTGCAGCTCCCGGGTGCGCTCGTCGACAAGCACCAGGGCCCGGGACCGGCCGGTACCGAGCATGTAGATCAATGCCCCCAGCAGGAGACTGAGGGCCAATCCCGCGGCCAGGAGCGCCAGGGCAATGGCGTTGCCGAGCAACCCGGCTCCGTGTGTCGGGCCGAACACCTTGACCTGCCACCCGTTGCGCAGATTGGCCGCGGTCACCGTCGATCCGGCGGGGGCTGAACCAGCCGTGAACGTCACTTTTGACGAACCGGACCCATAGTGGAATGACACCGCGGTGCCCGGATGTCCCTTGAGCGCCTGCGCCAGGACGAAGGCCGGCAAGGTCGTCAGGCCCACGATGCCCAGCGCGCTGGCCTTGCCGGTTCGAACATTCGCAGGTACCACTCCTCCCGGGTAAACGGGCGTTTCCACCGACAGGTACGTCGTCTTGCCCGCGTCATAGGGCAGGTACGTGCTCCCGGAGAGTGCCGTGGTGAACAAAGCGGAGCTCGTGCCGGTGCACAAGTCGTACCCGCGGGGAATGGCTGGACCGCCATGGCGATAGTTGAAAGCGAGGAGACAGTAGTAGGGCCGGTTCCCCGGAGGTGTGATCCGGTAGGACGGTCCTGTTGGCACTTGGGCGTCCATGCCGGCGATGAACTGAGGGAGCCGTGCCGGTCGGACGATGGCGACAAACCCCAATCCGCTCACTTCGGGGTAGCGCTTGCCGACCTGCATTGTCCGAATCCAGCTCAGGAATTCGGCATTGGTGGCATTCGGGTTGGCCAGAACAAAGGACTGGGCGCTGATGGCGAGGCTGTTCTCCTGCTGGATCGCCAGTTTCAGCGACGATGCAATGCCCATCGACGTGGTGACGAATGAGGCCTTCGACCGTTGGGCGTCGTTGCGGGCCTCCAGCGACGCGCCCAACAACGAACCCAGGCCACCGAGGGAGACGAGAACCACTGCGATCAGCAACCACACCTGTCGAGGGTGTCTCATACTCCCCTCATGGCTTCCACCCTTGATAGATCGGCAATTTGGAGCAATTCCTAAAGGAAACCGTCAGATGCACCGAAGGGTTCGGTCAGCCAGGGGGCCACGGATCATCGGCAAAGATGCGAGGGTGGGTGGGTACGTCGTGACTCTTTCCTCGATGAGCCTGAGTCACTCCCAACTCGAGCAGGCCATGGGCTTCATCCTCCACCGTCTCTGAGTGAACCTACCGCCGCTTGTGACCGAAGGTGGATAGGCTCCAGGTAGTCCATGGGAGCCTTCGATCCGAACATCGTGCGGGCGGCCTACGACACCGTGGCGGCCGACTACGTCGCCACCTTCGGCGACGATCTCGACCAACTGCCGCTCGACCGGTCGGTCCTGGATGACGCCGTGGGGCGGCGAGTGGGCGACGGCCCGATGATCGACCTCGGATGCGGCCCCGGCCAGGTGGCGCGGTACCTCGCCGACCGGGGCGCCCACTCGATCGGTCTGGACCTCTCGCCGGAAATGCTGCACCAGGCCCGACGGCAGGCCGAGGGCCAGCCATTCGTCTGCGGTGACCTGAGGTCCCTGCCGTTCCGGTCAGCCGGGGCTTCGGGAGCGGTGGCCTTCTATTCAATTCAGCATCTGCCCCGCCGGGACCTGCCGGTGGCCCTCGATGAGATCAGACGGGTGCTGGCTCCGGGCGGGATCCTGGTCATCGCCACCCACCTGGGCCAAGGTGAGGTCTACGTCCCCGAGCTCCTCGGCCACCCGCTCCAACCCGTGGGGGGAACCATGTACGGCGACCACGAACTGCAGGGAATGCTGGAGGGCCACCACTTCCGGGTCGAGCGGGTCCGGCACCGGGAGCCCCTCCCCCACGAGTACTCCTCGAACCGGATCTATCTCACCGCCCGGAGCCTCGAGGAGTGATGCGGAGGGGCCCGGGAGCGCCCTACGGCCGTCGGCGTAGGGCGAAGTGGGCCTTGACCGAGTCATCAGTGGGTGGACCTCCCACTTCGTCCACCTCCTCCAGGATGACGAACCTCTGCTCCAAGGCCGGGCGGAGCACGGCCAGCTCCACCCCGAGCTCGCCGATCACCTCCTGGTGGAGCAGGTACTGCGACTCGCCCACGTGCTCGAAGATCCGGATCTCCCACCACGAGAGTCCACGCTCGCTCAATGAGACGTCCATGATCATGACGTTGTCGTCGAACTCGTAGACCCAGGGCGGCTCGTCGCCCAGCCGCTTCAGCTCGCCCACCGTGTTCACGTCCAGCACGAAGAGGCCTCCGTCGACCAGGTGGTCTGCCGCGGCGGCGAACACCGACTGCCAGGCCCCAAAGTCCAGAAGATGGTTCAGGGTGTCGAAGACGCAGATCACCACGTCGAAACGCTCCCCGAGGGAGAACGAGCTCATGTCGCCCTCGAACAGCCGGGCCCTGGGGACTTTGTCCCGGGCCACGGCCAGCATCTCGGCCGACTGGTCCAGCCCGGTGAGCGTGGGCACAGCGTGGAGCCGGGCCAGGATGGATCCTGTGCCGCAGCCCAGCTCCAGCAGGGTGGTGGCGCCGGGACGGTAGCGGTCGATGAACCCGAGCACCCGCTCGGCCCGGGGACCGGGGTCGTCCATGGCGGCGTCGTAGAACCGGGCGAATCGCTCATAGGACGGCATGGGCCAACGGTGCCACATCGCCGATGCTCAAGGAGCCACCGAGGCGGACCAGACGGCGCGCCCGGCGGGCAGCCGGGCAGGCCCGTGCGGGCGCCGGGCCGCTGAGCGCATCGTGCCACCGCTCAGCGGACCCGGCACCCTGGCATCGGCCCAAACCGGGCGGTGCTTGAGCGGCCGCCGACCCGACCACCGTGGGACCGGTCCGCCGGTCGACGAAGCCGGCCCGCTGCCCTCTGGCCGATGGAACCTGGGATCGGCGTCACGGGCACCTTCGATCAGAACGGTCCCGGGACGTGGGGATGCAGCTGGTGGTGGGGGCCTGACTAAAGTCCCTGCGGTGACCTTGACCCCTGACTCCGTGCTGCTCACCGGACGGGTGGCCGTGGTCACCGGTGGAGGATCGGGTATCGGCCGGGGGGTGGCCCGAACCCTGGCCGCCTTCGGAGCCACCGTGGTCATCTGGGAGCTCAAACCGGAGAGCTGCGAGTCGGCCGCGGAGGAGATCGGCTGCCTGGGCATCACGGTGGACGTCCGCGACAGTGAGCAGGTCGACGCCGCTCTGGCCCGTACCCGGGCCGAAGTGGGTGACGTCCGGATTCTGGTGAACAACGCCGGCGGCGTTTTTTGGTCATCGTTCCTGGAGACCAGCGAGAAGGGATGGGACGCCCTGTACCGGGCCAACCTCCGACATGTCCTGCTCTGCACGCAACGGGTGGCCCGCACCATGGTCGAGGCCGGCCTGGCGGGCAGCATCATGAGCGTGACGTCCATCGAAGGGGTCCGGGCCGCCCCGGGTTACGCGGCCTACGCCGCAGCCAAGGCCGGGGTGATCAACTTCACCAAGACCGTGGCCCTCGAGCTCGCTCCGCACGGGATCAGGGTCAACGCCTTGGCCCCCGACATCACCATGACCGAGGGTCTGGCCGAAGTCACCCCTCCGGGCAGCGAGGAGCACTTCGGGCAGGTGGTCCCGGCCGGGCGGGCCGGGCACGTCGACGAGATGGGGGGCGCGGCGGTCTTTTTGGCCTCCGACCTGTCCAGCTACGTGACCGGGCAGACGCTCCACGTCGATGGGGGCACCCATGCGGCCAGCGGCTGGTACCACCACCCCACCTCGGGGCAGTACGTCCTCGGGCCTTCCTGACCTGCACGGACTCCCCGCGGCGAGGGTCAGGGGCGGGAAGCCGAACCGGCCGACCGGCAAGGAACTCTCCCCTGTCCCGCGTTCCCCGAACCTTTTGAGGCCTTCCGGCGTCACTATGTAGGAAGGGCAACCGACGACCGGGCGAAAGGCAGGGTCAGGCGAGTGCGAGGCCGTGCCGACGAGGACGATGGGGACGAGCTGGCGGCGTGGCTCCGTGAGGGCTACGACCGTTCCTTCCGCACGGCCTGCCTGATCCTCGGGAACCGGGCCGACGCCGAGGAGGCCGTGCAGGAGGCCTTCCTGCGGGCCTGGAGGTTCCGGGCCTCCCTGGGCACGGGGGCCGCCTTCAAACCTTGGCTCTACCGGGTGGTGGTGAACACCTGCAACTCGAAGCTCCGCCAGGAGATCCCCCACCGCGACCGACGCTCCGGCCAGGAGCTGCTGGACTCGGTGTTGCCGGTCGATGACCCACCGGGCCGGATCGCCCAGTCGCGGGACGTGGTGAGCGCCCTGCAGGACCTGCCGCTCCCGTTGCGCATCGTCGTCGTGCTCCGGTACTACGCCGATCTGAGCGAACGCGAGATCGCCACGGCCATCGGGCGACGGCCGGGCACGGTCAAGTCCCGCCTACACGAAGCCCGCAGGCTATTGGCTGAGCATCCCGCCCTCCGTTCGGAGACGCCCGATGCATCCAGGTCGGAATCGGAGGTACTCCCGTGACCATGGTCGACGAGCAGGCACTGGCCGGGCTCCTCCAACAGGCGGCCGAATCGATCGCCATCCCCGACGGGGCCGAAGAGCGGATCGTGTCCAAGGCCCTCTCGGTCGAGGCGGATCGAGCCATGAAGGTGACTCCGTCGGACGTGGCGGTCATACCGCGGTCCAGGCTGGCCGCCGTGGTGCCTCGCGGCGCCCGGGCCCGGGCCCTGTCGGTGGCGGCCGCGGTCATCGTGGTGGCCGGAGGGATCGCCCTGTCCGCTGTGGCCCTGAAAGGGAGCCCGGGGGGCACCTCGTCTTCAGCCCTCTCGGCCACCGCCGCCCACGCCGGAGCCACCTACGGGCACTCCGGATCCGAAGCCGTGCCCTCGGTACCGACCAAGAGTGCCAACACGGAGCGCTCGGCCGCCGACGGGAGTACCTCGACCAAGGGCAGTGCATTTGGACCGTCGACAGGATCGGGCCTGCCGGAGGGGGTCAGCCAGTCGGCCAAGATCGAGGCCACCGGTTCGGTGGACCTGACCATCCCTGACGGCAAGCTCCAATCGGTGCTCACCACGCTCACCGCCGTGGCCACGGCCGATGGTGGCTTCGTGGCCGGCACCCAAGCACAGATCGGTGCCGGCAGCCCGGGAAGTCCGTCGTCGGGAACCATCGTGCTCCAGGTGCCCGAGCCCACCTTCGCAAGCATCGTGTCCCAGGTGCAGAGGGTCGGCCACCCGACCTCGGTCACCACCTCCTCCACCGATGTCACCGGCCAGTACGTGGACCTTCAGGCCCGGATCACCGCCCTCCAAGCCAGCCGCCAGCAGTATCTGACCATCATGAGCCAGGCCAACTCGATCGGCGACGTTCTGGCGGTACAGAGCCAGCTCGAAACCCTCCAGAGTCAGATCGAACAACTCCAGGGCCAGCTCAACGTGCTGAACAGCCAGACCACCTACGGAAGGTTGACCGTCACGTTGACCGAGGCCGGTCACCACGTCACGCCCCCGCCCATCCACCTTCAATCGGGAATCGGGAAGGCCTGGAGCGCTGGAGTGGGTGGATTCGTCTCCGGCGTCGAATGGCTCATCCGGATCAGCGGCACCGTGCTGTTCGTCCTCCTGGCCCTGGCCGTGCTGGCCTGGGGCGGGCGTTGGGCCTGGCGGATGGGTCGGCGGCAGATGATCTGAGGGACCGGCGGCCCGAGCCGCAGGAAGCCTCAGCCCAGGGCCGGATGGCGCTTCGCCACCATCGGCACCACCACACTGCGAGGCGAGAGCCAGCCCGCGGCGGCGCCGATCCGGTTGGCCACCCCGGGGATGACCACGGCCCGGCCGGTCTCCATACCGGTCACCGCGGCCTGGGCCACCGCCCCGACCGGGACCCACATGATCTTGGGCATGGCCGCGGCGGCCTCGGCGTCGGAGATCCCCGCGGCTGCGCCGAAGCCGGTCTCCACCGGCCCGGGGCACAACACCGTCACCGTCACGCCCGAGCCCCGGAGCTCGCCGCGCAGACCGTGGCTGTAGGAGAGCACGAAGGCCTTGCTGGCCCCGTAGGCCGCCTGGCCCGGCAGCGGTTGGAAGGCGGCAGTCGAAGCCACGTTGAGTACCGACCCGCTGCGGCGTTCGACCATCCCCGGGAGGAACAGGGCGCACAGGTGCACCACGGCCTCGACGTCGGTTCGCACCAGGGCCACCTCGGCGGAGGGGTCGGACCGGTAAACCGGGCCCATGGTGGTGAACCCGGCGTTGTTCACCAGCACGTTGACCGAGAGTGAACGGTCCTCGAGCTCGGTGGCGATGGCGTCCCGCGACGACTGGTCGGTCAGATCCGCCACGATCACTTCGGCCCGGACTCCGTGACCGGTGCTGAGCCGCTCGGCCAGCTCGACCAGTGGGGCCCGGCGTCGGGCCACCAGCGTGACACCCAGTCCGCGGGCGGCCAGCAGGGTGGCGATCTCGGCCCCGATCCCCGAGGAGGCTCCGGTCACCAGGCACGTTCGGTCGGGATGGGGGGCAGGAAGGGCCATCGACTCAGCGTAGATCGTCCCGTCCTCGGTCCTCCCGGGGGGCGAGGTGACTCAGGCCGGCGACCGACCGGTGGCGTAGACAGCCCTGGCCCGGTAGCGCAGGGGCCGCTCCTCCAGCTCTTCGAGGTAATGGGCCACCCACCCGGCCACCCGGGCCACCGTAAACAGGGT
>Ga0182030_10008960_pt1 | contig 20592 bp, 24 predicted proteins | sample 812S3MmetaG_FD_121299 | JGI IMG/M metagenome (GOLD analysis project Ga0182030, IMG submission 121299) | Permafrost microbial communities from Stordalen Mire, Sweden - 812S3M metaG (Illumina Assembly) | ecosystem: Environmental > Terrestrial > Soil > Wetlands > Permafrost | place: Sweden... | reverse complement strand
GAAGCGGCGCCCCGCCAGCAGAGCCGTAGAAGGAGGCGTCGCCGAAGGTGAAGATCCCGCCGTCGGAGGCGACCAGCCAGTAGCCCTTGCCATCGGGGGTGGAGGCCATGCCGACGACCGGGTCGTGAAGCGGCGCCCCGCCTGCAGAGCCGTAGAAGGAGGCGTCGCCGAAGGTGAAGATCCCGCCGTCGGAGGCGACCAGCCAGTAGCCCTTGCCATCGGGGGTGGAGGCCATGCCGACGACCGGGGTATCAGGGGTGGTCAGCGAGTTCGGGCCGAGTGCTGCTCCGCCGAACGGCACCACAGAGTCGGCGGCCGGAGTGGCCGCCGCCGCGGCCACCACAGGACCAGACCTCCTTTTCGGGGAGCGGAGCGTCACGGTTGCGCCGGAGGTGGCGCGCCTATGGGACCCCGAGATCGTCATCCCCGCCAGGACGAGCACGGCGACCGCCACCGGCAACCCCACTGCCCGCAATGCCCGGGAACTTCCGATTGGTCGTATGGCAGAGAACTCTACCCACGCTCACCAGCGGCAATCCTTGGGAAAGAGGCGTGATCAATTCGTCGGCGCCGACGTAATTAGGGTGATGTGCGTGCCGAACAGCCGATCCCTCCCGGGGTCCCCCCAGTGACGATCGGGACCGACGGAGGCGACGACGCGCAGCGCTTCACCGCGCTGTACCGCGCCCACCACCTGCGCGTGCGTGACTTCGCCCAGCGCCGTGTGGGCACGGATCTGGCCCAAGAAGTCGTGGCCGAGACCTTCCTGGTGGCCTGGCGCCGCCTTGACGACATACCGGGGGTTGCCATTCCATGGCTCTACCGGGTGGCCCTGTACGAAATCGCCAACTTGCGGCGTCGCCAGGCCAAGGCGGTTCGCCTGCAGGATGCGCTACGGGAAGGTGGAGCCGAGGTCGCCCGGGAGGACGAGGCGGACGATGTCGCCGAGTTGTCCCGCGCCGTCGCCATCGCATTCGCCAACTTGAAGGCACCCGACCAGGAGATCCTCCGGCTCGCCGCCTGGGAACAGCTCTCCTCGTCCGAAGGTGCTGCAGTTCTCCGGTGCTCGGTACCCGCATATCGCATGCGGTTGCACCGGGCCCGGCTACGGCTGGCCGTCGCGTCCGGCGCCCGGGAGCATCTGCGTCCACAACCCCGTATTCCGCCACCCGCTCCCTCCCGGGCGAGGGCACTCGCCCGGGAACACCCGAGCCTCCACGGCCCGGAGTTGGTGCTGTGAGCGCGCGCACAGAGGCCGCCTTTGCGGCGCTGATCGGGCTCGATCCGCTCGGGGGGGTGCCCGGGGCGGAGCAGGTGGCGTCACGGGCCCACCCGGCCGACGCGATCGGTACCGACACAGAGGCGTGCATCGCCCGCATCATCGCCACGCCACGCCCCGGCGAAATGACGGGACCACCCGCCCGGCATGCGCCCCTGTGGACAAAGACGGCGCCGCGACGGCGGGCTCGCTACGGGGCCATCGGGCTCGTGGCCTCCGCGGCCATTGCCGCGATCACCACGCTCCTGTGGGCCTCACCATCGGCGGGGGCGCCACCGGATCAGGCCATCACCGTGCCGGCGCAGGTCGGCCAGGCACATTCCCCTCAGCCCACATGACTTCCCCCACAGACGACATGTCGCCTGGCGCGCCGGGTGGGCCGGCCGATGGCGCCGAAGCGCCGAGGAAGGCCCGTTGGCTGCGGGAATTGCTGATAGTGGTGGTGGTCGCCGTCGGCCTTGCCGTGCTCCTGCGCACCTTCGTCGTGCAGACCTTCTCGATCCCGTCAGGTTCGATGGAGCCCACCCTGAACATCGGCGACCGGATTGTGGTCGACAAGTTGAGCTACGACCTCCACGGCGTCGGCCGGGGCGACATTGTCGTCTTCGCCCGGCCTCCGGCTGAAGACTGTGCCGGCGCGCCGGTGTCCGATCTGGTCAAGCGCGTCATCGGCCTGCCCGGTGAGACCATCTCGCTGTCCGGGAACGGTTACGTGCTCATCAATGGCAAGCGGCTGGACGAGACATGGCTCCCCACGTCCGTGCAGGGGACGACGTATCCGGGCCCGTCCGGAACTCCCTACAGCTTGAGTCGTCCGTACAAGATCCCGGCCAACGACTATTTCATGATGGGGGACAACCGGGGCGACTCGTGTGACAGCCGGTTCTGGGGCCCGATTCACAAGTCCCTCATGGTGGGCAAGGTCGACCTCCGCATCTGGCCGCTCACCCGCTTCCACTTCTTCTGACGACGCCCTGTGCCGCCCGGTGCGACGGTACATTGCACCCGTGCCCGAGGGTCCCACGCTGTTCGAATGGGCCGGAGGACGTGCGGCCTTCGACCGCTTGATCAACGCCTTCTCCGACCGGGTCGAGCAGGACGAGCTCCTGTCGCCCTTCTTTCCCGGTGGCGTCCACGAGGAGCACCGGGTGAACGTGGCCACCTGGTGGAGCGAGGTCTTCGGTGGTCCAGCGGACTACACCGAAAAGGTCGGCGGCTGTGAACGGGTGCTGCACAAGCACCTGCAACTCGGCATCACCGACGAGCAGCGGTTCCGCTTCGCCTCGTTGATGAGTCTCGCGGCCGACGACGCGGATCTGCCCGACGACCCCGAGTTCCGTTCCGCCCCGGTGGCGTACCTCGAATGGGCTACCCGGCTGGCGCTGGGCAACTCAGCGGTCGGCGCCGAGGTGATCGCGCACGCGCCGGTGCCTCGTTGGGGCTGGGGGGAGGCACCTCCCTTCAAGCCGTGATGGCGCGCGACGAGGTGGAGCCCTACGAGGTGGTCAACCCACCGTCGACCGAGAGGGCGGCACCGGTCACCCCGCTGGCCTCGGGGGCGCAGAGCCACGCGATGAGGGCGGCCGGCTCGTCGGGGAGCAACAGGCGCTCGACCAACTGCTGGTGGGCGAACCCCTCGGCGGAATCCAGGCCGTAGATGGCGGCGGACGCGTCGAGAATCGGCGTCCGGGTCGAGCCGGGACAGACGGCGTTGGCGGTGATCCCCGTGCCGGCCAAGTCGGCCGCCAACGCCTTGATCAGGCCGATCACGGCATGCTTGGAGGCGCTGTAACCACTCAGGCGGCGTAGCCCGAGAAGCCCGGCGGCCGACGACACCGCCACCACCCGGCCCTGTCGGGGTGCGGGTGCCTCGAGCAGGACCGGTACGGCGGCCGTGACCAGGTTGCGGACCCCGTGGACGTTCACGTCGAACTGCACGTTCCATTGGGCGTCACCGAGCTCCCAGAGCGGGACACCGCCGCTCACTACGCCGGCGACGGCCACCGCGGCGTCGAGACCACCGAAGACCTCTTCCGCGGCCGAGACGGCGGACCGCATATCGGCGGGGCTCCGCACGTCGCCGACCATGGTGTGCACCGAGGACCCGTGACGGGCGCCGAGCGCCTCGAGATCGGCCGGGGTGCCCAGCGCGTAGTCGAGGCTGGGGTCGTCCGCGCACACGTCGACGGCCACGACCTTCCAGCCCGTCGAGACCAGGCGATCAACGGTGGCGGCGCCGATGCCGCGGGCCGCGCCGGTGAGGACGGCAACGGGGCTCATCCCGGGGACCCGGGGCGCGGCCAACGTGCCGCGAGGGCGTCCGCCAGCTCGGTGGTCATGGCGGCGAGCATCGATTCTCCCTCGGCTGCGCTCGCACCTTGCGGGTCTCCCAGCACGCCGTTGGACGATACCGGCCTCATCCCTTCGGCGCGTAAGCGCGGGAGGAGGTCCTCGAGAGGCTCGGTACGGCCGGCGACGGCCAGGTCCATGCGCACGGCCGCCGGGTCGATGGCCAGCATCAGCGAGGTCTCGGTCCTTCCGGCATGGGCATCGCCACCCCGCACCCCCGCCGCCCAGACCAGGACCTCGTCCCCGTCGGCCCGGCAGCGCTCGCGGACCAGGGCCAGCCCTTCGTGGTTACCCCCGTGGGCGGAGATCAGCGCGACACCGGCGAACGAGTCCCGGGCGGAGCGAACCAGTTCCACCAAGAGGTCGGCCAGCACGGCATGGTTGATGAGCAGCGTCCCCGGAAACGCGGCGTGCTCACCACTGGCTCCGTAGGCCACGGCGGGTGCCACCACGACGTCGGAACGGGACCGGGAGAGCCGGGTGGCCAGCTCCACCGCGATCCGAGTGTCCGTGTCGAGCGGGAGGTGGGGACCGTGCTGTTCGAGTGAGCCAACGGGGACCGCCACGACGCAGTCCCCTCCCGTCGCCGCGACCTCGAGCCAGGTGGCGCCGCCGAGCTGCACCGTCGACGACGTCTCGTCCGGCGCTATGCGAGCGCGCGCGTCCGGAAGCGAACGGGGGTGGGGACGGGGATCGGCGTCCCGTGACGGTCCACCTTGGAGTGGCCGACCGCTGCACCGGGGTGCGCCGCGGCATCACGGGCAGCCAGGGCGTCCTCACCGTGACCGAAGACACACTCGGGGTCGGGCCCGTCGAGGGGCAGGCCCGTGAAGAACTTCGCCGCCATGCAGCCACCCTGGCAGGCGTCGTACGAACCACAAGAAGCGCAGGCTCCCGCGCTCTGCGGCTCGCGCAGCGAGCGGAAGAGATCCGACTGGCGCCAGACGGCGGCAAAGCCGCCGTCGTGGCGCAGGTTGCCCGCCAGGAACTCCTTGTCGATCACGAAGGGGCAGGCATAGACATCGCCCACCGGATCGATCAGGCAGACCACCCGTCCGGCGCCGCACAGGTTCAGCCCGTCGAGAGGCGCGCCCAGGGCGGACAGGTGGAAGAAGGAATCACCCGTGAGGACCTCGGGTCGCTCGCGCAGCCAGTGGTAGAGCATCCGCTGCTGTTCCGCCGTCGGATGGAGGCGGTCCCAGGTCTCGACGCCGCGGCCGGAGGGGCGGAACCTCGTCAGCCTGAGTTGTGCGCCATAGCTCTCGGCGATGGCGGAGAACTGGTCGAGTTGCGTGACATTTTCACGCGTGACGACCACGCTGATCTTGAACTGCCCGAAATCGGCCGCCGCCAGGTTGTCCATGGCGGTCCTCGCTGCGGCGAACGAGCCCTCACCACGGACCGAGTCGTTGGTCGAAGCCAGGGCTCCATCGATGCTGACCTGGACGTCGACGTAGTCCATCTTCGCCAGGCGGCGCGCCCGTTCGGCGGTGAGCCGGGTGCCGTTGGTGGAGAATTTCACCCCGACCTTCTTGTCCACGGCATACCCGACCAGGTCGAAGAAGTCCGGCCGCAACATGGGCTCGCCGCCGCCGATGTTCACGTAGAAGACCTTCATGTCGGCCAGCTCGTCCACAACGTGGCGGGCCTCCGCTGCCGTCAACTCCATCGGGTCGCGGCGGCCCGATGAGCTCAGGCAGTGCACGCAGGCCAAGTTGCAGGCGTAGGTGAGCTCCCACGTCAGGCAGATCGGCGCGTCCAGCCCTTGCGTGAATCTCTCGCGTAGTGGCATGGCGTCAGTGGGCATCAATGACCTCCGATTTGGCCAGGCGGGCCAGCGCCCGCGTGTACTGGGCCCGCTCGCCCTCGGGTACCAGCGCTTCGATCGCCGCGGTGGCACTCTCGAACCGGTCCAGCGCCGACACCAGGTCGACCAGCGGGCGCGACTTCAGGAAGAGGAGCCGCCGCGTGCCGTAGTGGTAGGCCAGCGCACCGAAGGATTCGTCGCGCAGTGCCACCTGGGGGTGTACCCGCCAGGCCCGGTCAGGATCGAAATCGGCCGCCGGGGCTTCTACCCGTTCGTCGGTGACGCTCAATAGACCCCGCACATCCCGTCGATCGACACTTCCTCCACCAGAAGCTCGTCGACCTCGTCCTCCGACAGCGCCTCGGTGTCCTGTACTTCCTGGTCTTCCGAAAGCAACATGGGCTCCTCCTATCAGACGACGAGTCTACCCCGGGCCGGGAGAGGCGCCCATCCTGTCAAGATTGGCCCGTGAACTCCCCCAGCAGGGAAGACGCCGGCGTGCCGGCCCCGATCGGGACGGCTCCCGACCGTGCGTCCCTGCCGCTGCCACCCACCTTCGGCCTCTCGGCGGACCCGGGCACCACCTTGCTGGACGGGGGGCGGGTCCTGATGGGCGGGAGCCCCCTCCGCCTCTTGCGCGTCTCATCCCGGGCCCGAACGGTGATCGACCGGTGGGAGGCCGGGGCGCCGGTCGGCGACCGCAAGGGCGAGCCGATCCTGGCCCGCCGGCTCGTCAGCGCCGGCGTGTTCCTCCCCCGTCCCGGGAGCCCGGTGTTCGGGCCGGACGACGTCACGGTGGTGATCCCGGTCCGCGACCGGCCTGAGCAGCTCGAGCGACTGCTCTCGGCGCTGGAGGTGACGCGACGCCTGGTGGTCGACGATGCCTCGTCAGATCCGGCACGGACCCGCGCCATCGCCGAGGGCGCCGGCGCAGAGGTGATCGCCCTGCCCGCCAACCTCGGCCCCTCGGCCGCCCGCAATGCCGGGCTGGCCCAGGCGGGGACACCGTTGGTGGCGTTCATCGACTCGGACTGCGTCCCCGAAGACGGGTGGCTCGAGCCCCTGCTGGCCCACTTCAACGATCCCCTGGTCGCCGCCGTGGCGCCGCGGATCCTCCCGGTCGGCGTCACCCCGCCCACCAGCCTGTCCCGCTACGAAGCCGTCCGCTCGTCGCTCGACCGGGGGGACGCGCCGGGGCTCGTTCGACCGATGAGCCGGATTCCCTACGTGCCGAGCGCCGCCCTCGTGGTTCGTCGTGCGGCCGTCCCCGATGTCCTGTTCGACCCCCGGCTCAGGGGCGGCGAGGACGTCGACGCGGTGTGGCGGCTCATGCAGGCCGGATGGGACGTCCGCTACGAGCCTGGCGCCACCGTCCGGCACGACGGGCCCACGAGCGCGGGCGCATGGCTGGGCCGTCGGGCGTTCTACGGCACGACCGCCGGTCCGCTGGCCCGCCGGCACCCCCGGTCACTCGCTCCCCTCCATACCTCGGTGTGGACCGCCGCCGTGTGGGTCCTGGTGGTGGCCCGCAAACCGCTCCCGGCCGTGCTTGCCCTCGGCGTCTCCATCGGCGTCCTGGCCCGGCGGCTCGAGGGGCTGGTCGACGAGCCGGTGAAGGTCGCCGGCCGGATCGCCGGGGGTGGCACCGCCAGGTCGGCCCTTCCCGCCGTGAGCGGTCTGACCCGCGCCTGGTCCCCCGCCCTGCTGGCCGGTCTCTGCTGGCGCAAGACCCGCCCCGCCGCCGCACTGGCTCTCCTCGCTCCGGCCGCCGGGGACTGGCTGGCCGCGCCCCGTGCGCTCGACCCGGCGCGCTATGCCGCGTTGCACGTGGCCGACGACGTCGCCTACGGCAGCGGCGTCTGGCTCGGCTGCCTCAGGGCGCGGACCGTGGCCCCACTCCTCCCCCGCGTCGAGCTCCGGACGCGCATCTGGTCCACCCGCTCGTTGCGGGCGCAGCTGGGTGATCGCAAAAAAGGTCGCCCAGAACGCTGACCGCCGGACAACGCCGGTACGCTGACCGCGATGACCGCCGTCGTCCTGCAAGGTTCTGCGAACACCGCGCCCGAACGCATCATCGGGCCGTTCGCCACCGCGGACGAGGCGACGACCTGGGCCCGGAACCACCCGCGCCCGGGCGGCTACAGCGTGGCGCAGGAGCTGACCCCTCCCGACGCGTCCGCTCACGACTGAGCGCGTGGCGGACGAGCAGCACGGCATGCGGTTCGCCGGCCGGGTGGCCGTGGTGCCCGGGTCTTCGGCCAATCCCAGCATCGGCCGCTCCTGTGCCACCCGCTTGGGTCTCGAGGGAGCCTCGGTGGTCATCAACGGGCGCGACCCCTCGACGCTGGCGGCCACCGAGCGTGATCTGCGGGCGCTGGGGATCCGCGTGGTGGCGGTCGCCGGATCGATGGAGGACGCGGGCACACCGGCGCGCCTGGTCGAGGCGGCGCGAGAACAGTTCGGGCGGGTCGACCACTTGGTGAACACCATCGGGGGGGCGCACTTCGCGGGCTCGTTCGAGGCGATGGACAAGGCCGGCCTCGTCGATACGGTCGCGCTGAACACGTGGCCCACGCTCGCCCTTATTCAGGAGGCTCTGTCGGGCGGTCTGGCCGAGGGAGGCGGATCGGTGGTGAACATCTCGAGCGGGGCCCCACTGAAGACCACGCCTTCCATGGTGGCCTACGCGGCGGCCAAGGCCGCCCTCAATGCGCTGACCCGCACGATCGCCGCCGATCTGGGACCGCGCGGGGTCCGGGTGAACGCCGTCAGCCCCGGACTGACCAAGACCTCGGGCACCAAGTCGATATGGGAGGCGGACGAGGGCCGGGAGGCCGGCACCAAGTTGGTCCTGGGTCGCCTCACCGAAGCCGACGACATCGCCGCGGCGGCGGCATTCCTGCTGTCCGACGACGCCCGCCAGATCACCGGGGTGGTGCTCGACGTGGACGGCGGGAACCACCTGGGCGGCGGGTGGTCGCCCTTCCGGCCCGCGTGATCCTGGGCGCGTGAGCCTGGGCGCGACCGCGTTCGACATAGTGTTTCCTGCTCAAGAGGGCTCCGTCGGGCTCGCCCGGGGGTCGGCCCCGCGTTCTGTGAGAGGGTCAAACGATGCGCAACGAATGGTTCGAGACGGTTCTGGAGGCGCAGCGCCGGGCCAAGCGGCGCCTGCCCAAATCGGTCTACGGCGCTCTGCTGGCCGGCTCTGAGAAGGGGATCACGGTCGAGGACAACATCGCCGCCTACGGCGAGCTCGGGTTCGCGCCGCACGTCGCCGGGGCGCCCGCCACCCGCGACCAGTCCACTACCGTCATGGGGCAGGAAGTCTCCCTCCCGGTCCTCATCTCCCCGACGGGGGTCCAGGCCGTGCACCCGGACGGCGAAGTGGCGGTCGCCCGGGCGGCCGCGGCACGCGGCACCGCCATGGGGCTCAGCTCGTTCGCCAGCAAGCCGATCGAGGAGGTGGTGGCCGCCAACCCTCAGACCTTCTTCCAGATCTACTGGGTCGGCACCCGCGACGAGGTCCTCCAGCGGGTGGAGCGGGCGCGCGACGCCGGTGCAGTCGGGTTGATCGCCACCTTGGACTGGTCCTTCTCGCACGGGCGCGACTGGGGCAGCCCGGTCATCCCCGAGACGCTCGACTACAAGGCGATGGCCCGCTTCGCCCCTGAAGCCATCCTCCATCCGCGGTGGCTCTACAGCTTCGCCAAGTCCGGCAAGTTGCCCGACCTCACCGCTCCGAACATGGCGCCCAAGGGCCAGACGGGGCCCACCTTCTTCGGCGCGTACGGTGCATGGATGCAGACGCCTCCCCCTTCCTGGGAGGACGTGGCCTGGATGCGGGAGCAGTGGGACGGGGCGTTCATGCTCAAAGGGGTCACCCGGGTCGACGATGCCAAACGGGCGGTGGACGCGGGCGTCAGCGCCATCTCCGTGTCGAACCACGGGGGTAACAACCTCGACGGCACACCTGCCACCATCCGGGCCCTCCAGCCGATCACCAAGGCGGTGGGCGATCAGATCGAGGTGCTTCTCGACGGGGGGATCCGGCGGGGCAGCGACGTCGTCAAGGCACTGGCACTGGGTGCGAAGGCGGTCATGATCGGACGGGCGTACCTGTGGGGCCTGGCCGCCAACGGGCAGGCCGGCGTCGAGAACGTGCTCGACCTCTTACGGAGCGGCATCGAGTCGACGCTGCTCGGTCTCGGACGCGGGTCCATCCACGACCTGACCGCGGACGATCTGATCATCCCGCCGGGCTTCGCCCGCCACCTCGGTCCGACCCACTGAGGGCGCGCGACGCGCCGGACCCTTGGGCCGGCGTGGCGCGCCCTTGGGAGTCAGGCGTCGAAAGCGACCACTCCGCGGATGATCGTGCCGGCGGCCTGGTCGTCGTAGCCCTGCTGGACCTGGTCGAGGCCGTACTCCTGGGTGATGATCTCGTCGATTTTGAGCTGGCCGGCCTCGAAGAGGTTCAAGAGGTTCGGAACCTGGACCCGCGGGCTGGCCGAACCGAACACGGTACCCAGCAGGGCCTGATTGGACATCGCCAGCGTGAAGAGATTGAGCTGCACGTCCATCTGGTGGAAGGGTGCGATGGCCGTGGCGACGATACGGGCGTCCTTGGATCCCAGCCCGCAGGCGGCGGCGATCATGTCGCCGTGCAGCACGGCCGGGGTCAGGATGACCACGTCGGCGTTGCGGCCCTGGGTGAGGTCGGGCAGCATGAACTGCGCGTCGAGTATCGACGCCACCCCATGCGTGGCGCCGACTTCCTTCGCCTTCTCGAGCTTGAAGGGCACCGGGTCGACCGCGATGATCGTCCGCGCGCCGGCGATACGCGCTCCCTGTATGGCTCCCGATCCGACCCCGCCACACCCTATGACCACCACCGTCTCGCCCGGCCTGACCTTGGCCCGGTCGACCGCAGAACCGAACCCCGTGGAGATGCCGCAGCTGATGAGCGCGGCGGCCTTCATGTTGGCGTAGGGCTCGATGCGCACCAGCGAGTTCTCGTGGCAGACCATCTCGTCGGCGAAGGTCCCCAACTGCGCCATCCGGTTGATGTTCTCCCCGCCCAGGTGGTAGCGGTACGTCCCGTCGCTGATCATGCCGCCGGCCAGCGTGAACATCCCGAGATCGCAGAGATTCTGGCGGCCCGAGGCGCACCAATGGCAGGTGCCGCAAGAGGGGATGAAGGAGACGGCCACGTGGTCCCCCACGGCGACCTGGGTGACGTTGGTGCCCACCTCGGTGACGATGCCCGATCCCTCGTGGCCGCCGATGACGGGGAACATGGAGGGTACGCCGATCGCCTCGAGGATCTCGGGCGACGCGCTGATGTCGCCCGTGCGCAGATGCTCGTCGGAGTGGCACATGCCGGCGTACACCATCTTGACCCGGACCTCCCGGTTGGCCGGCGGGTCCAGATCGATCTCCTCGGTCTTCCAGGGCTCGCCCAGTCCTGAGCACACCACTGCTCGCGTCTTCATAGAAAACCCCTCCCACTGCGTCCGTCAGGCATTGTCGCGCCATCAGTATCGTCCCCCCGGTGCACCGAGACAACCGGGGCGGTGGCAGGGGGTGCCGGGCCGGCCGGGAGCGCTCCGGAGCGGGGGTGGTCCGGAGGCCTCGGGCCCGGTCCGACCAGCTCGCTCTCCAGAATCCCCAGGTCGCGCTGTGGATAGCATGGCGGAATGGAGCAGATGCTCGCCCGCCCGCTCACCCGGGCACAACAGGCGAGGCGCCAGCGCGTCATCGACGCCGCCATGGCCCTCGGCCTCGACGGCGGGTACGACGCAGTGCAGATGCGCGATGTGGCAGCTCAGGCCGATGTGGCCATGGGCACCGTGTACCGGTACTTCACGAGCAAGGACCATCTCCTCGCCGCCACCTTGGTGTACTGGGTCGAACAGCTCGCCGTGCGCATTGAGCAGCACCCCCCACAGGGCGACCAGCCGGCCGACCGGGTCCTCGAGGTGCTCGACCGAGCCTTGCGGGCCATGGGGCGCCAACCCCGGCTCGTCGCCGCCGTCTTCACCTCGCTCTCCTCCCCCGATCCGGCGGCTGTCGGGTGCCAGCAGCAGATCACGTTGCTCATGGAGGGGATCATCGCCGGTGCCATGGGCGAGCCGGCCCTCCCGGACATGTCCGAGCGAGCCCGCATGATCGGGCACGTGTGGTACTCGGCCCTGGTCGGATGGATCAACGGGTGGTCGACCATGGCACGCGTCCATGACGAGCTCGCGGTCTCGGTCCGCCTGCTCCTTCCGGCCAGCGTCGCCCGCGTGTAGTCCCTCCCGGCGGGCGGAGCCGCCAGGAAAGTGCAGCAGGAGGGGACTATGGTCCACCCGATGTCCTCCCCGTCGCCCTCCCGCGGGCTGCCCATCGAGATCTCGGGGTTGACCAAGCACTTCGGGTCGGTTCTGGCCGTCGACCATCTGGACTTCGTGGTCGAGCCGGGACGGGTCACCGGCTTCCTCGGGCCCAACGGCTCGGGCAAGACGACCACCCTGCGGATGCTCCTCGGATTGGTCACCCCCAACGCGGGTCGCGCCACCGTCGGTGGCCAGCTCTACCGGGACCTCCCCGATCCGACCGGGACGGTGGGGGCCGTCCTGGAAGCGACCAGCTTCCACCCGGCACGCCGGGCCCGCACCCATCTGCGCATGGTGGCCCGCGCGGGAGGCCACGACGACGCCAGGGCCGACGAGGTGCTCGACCTGGTCGGGCTGACCCCTGACGCCAAGCGCAAGGTCGGCGGGTTCTCCATGGGCATGCGGCAGCGGCTCGAGCTGGCCAGCGCACTCGTGGGCGATCCCGACGTGCTGATCCTCGACGAGCCGTCCAACGGCCTCGACCCCCAGGGCATTGCCTGGTTGCGTGACTTCATGCGCTACCTGGCCGGGGAAGGGCGCACCATCTTGGTGTCGTCCCATCTCCTGGCGGAGATGGCTCAGACCATCGACGACGCAGTCATCGTGTCGCACGGGCAGCTCAAGGCGCAGGGAACGCTGGAGTCGATCACGGCGGGAGTGGCACAGGCATCCATGCACGCACGCACCCCCGAGGCGGACCGGCTCTGCGCCGTGCTGACGGACGCGGGTGTCCGCTTCCGCCGCCTCACCGTCGATCTGGTCGCCATCGACGGCATGACCCCCGAGCAACTCGGCCCCCTCCTGGCCACCAACCAGATCATCCTCTACGAGCTCACCAACGAGGGCGCCGACCTGGAGTCCATCTTCCTCTCACTCACCTCGGGGCTCGGGTTCGGCGAGATGGGCCAGCCCGCATGATCAACGCGGTGCGGGCCGAGATGCTCAAGCTGCGCTCCATGCCCGGGATCTGGGTCTGCTTCGGATTGACCTTCCCGCTGACCGCCCTCTTCATCTGGGCGATCTTCGCCGCCTCGGGCGGCTCCCCCGGTCATACCTACGACTTCGTGCACACCCTCAACGAGCGGCGTCAGCTGCTCGGGGCCGGTTACAACGGCATCATGTTCTTGGCCCCGGTGCTCGGCGTCATCTGCATCACCAGCGAGTACCGGCACAAGACGATGACCTCGACCCTCGTCCTCATCCCTCGCCGCAGCCGGGTGCTCGGGGCGAAGGTCGTGGTCACGGCGTGGTGGTGCCTCCTGATGGCCCTGCTCAGCCTGGTGGTCGTGGTCGGCGGCGCGCTGCCGTGGAACGCCGCCCTCGGCGGTGTCACCTCCCAGGTCACCGACCAGGTGGGGGCGGTCGTGCCCGGGCTGGTGGCGGCGTCGATCCTCCTGGGGCTCTTCGGGCTCGGTTTCGGCACCCTGGTCAAGAACCAGGTGGCGGGGATCCTCCTCACCATCGGGGGGACCTTCATTCTCGAGCCGATCCTGGTGGCGCTGGCGCGCGCCATCTTCCACTACGACCTGAACTGGCTCCCGACGGCGGCGGCCCAGGCATTGGCCGGGTCGCTGAGCCGCGGGTTCGGGAGCGGCCACGATGCCATCACGCACCTTCTCTCCTGGTGGCAGGGCGGGTTGATCATGGTTGCCTGGGGCCTGATCCCTCTCGGCTTCGGCTACTTCACCACCGTGCGTCGCGACATCACGTAGCCGAGACCCAACTGCCGGTCAGCCACGCAACACGGTGCCGGGCCGGGCGGCCAACCCCTCCCCACTCGGGGCACCGTCGACCCGGATGGGCACGCCGTTGACCAGGGTGTGGGTGACGCCCACCGGGGCGTCCGCCGTCAGTCGCTCGCCGTCGGCCGGGAAGTCACGGATCCGGCGCAGAGGTCCAGGGGCGATCGTCTCGGGATCGAAGACACACAGATCGGCCGCCTGACCGACCGCAACGGTGCCCCGGTCGGCCAATCCGTAGACGGCCGCCGGTTCGCCGGTGAGCTTGTGCACCGCCCGTTCGAGCGACATCACCCCCCGGCCGCGGACCCAGTTCCCGAGCAGATCGGTGGCGAAGCAGGCGTCACAGAGCTGGGAGACGTGCGCACCCGAGTCGGCCAGCCCGAGCAGCACGTTGTCCCGGGGCAGGAGCCAGGCGATCCCCTCGGGGTCGTTGTTGGCCAGGACGGACCAAAAGCGCGTCTCCAGGTCGTCCTCGAGCGAGATGTCGAGCATGACGTCGAGCGGTGTGCAGGCCCTCTCCCCGGCCAGGCCCACCAGCGGTCGGTCGGACAGCTCGGGATGCGACGCCGAATGGGCCACCGAAATGTTGCCCCAGTTGACCGGGATCGCGCCCCCCGACCCGCTCACGTCCTCCCACGCCCGCGCCCGCCAGGAGGGATCGCGGTAGGCCGCCGTCCGCTGCGCGCGCGACTGCCCCATCAACGCAGCGAACGAAGGGCGCGCGTTCAGCGTGAAGGGCTCGGAGAGATTCATCTGGAAGACGAGCGGTCGGCAGGAGACCTGCGGCCACACCTCGACCCCGTCGGCCCACGCGGCGTCGTGCTCGGCCATGACCTTCTCGTGGTACGGGTAGTCCTTCACCGTGAGCAGGGCGGTCCAGGTGAACGGGCGGCCGATCTCACGCTGGAGGTCGAACACCTCTTGGTGCGACATCACCCCCCCGGGCAGCAGTGCCACCACGCCGCGGCCGCCCTGGCGCACGGGCTCGAGCAGCTGGCGCAGCTCGGCCAGATCGGCCAGGCGCGACGGCACCGGGCGTCCCTGGTCGCCGTTGTGCGTGGGTGACGCGCTCGAGGCGAACCCGGCCGCGCCGCCGGCCATGGACTCGGCCACCACCGACTGCATCCGGGCGATCTCTTTGGGCGTGGCCGCGCGCGTGTAGGCCTCCTCCCCCATGACGTACATCCGCACGGCCGTGTGGCCCACGTAGCAGGCGAAGTTCAGCGCCGTCCCCCCGCGGGCGACGGCGTCGAGATACTCAGGGAACGTTTCGAACTCGTCCCAGGGCACCCCGACGGACAACGTGTCGAAGCTCATGTCCTCCACGTGTTGCAGCGTGCGCGCCAGGAGCGCCACCCCGCCGGGGAGCACCGGGGCGATGGAGAACCCGCAGTTGCCCGCCACCACGGTGGTCACGCCGTGAAACGAGGAGGGGGTCAACGACGGGTCCCAGAAGACCTGGGCGTCGTAGTGGGTGTGGATGTCGATGAATCCCGGGGCGACGATCTGCCCGGACGCGTCGAGCACGCGAGAACCGCGCAGTCCCGAGCCGATCGCCGCGATCCGTCCGTCGCTGATCGCCACGTCGGCCACCTGGCCGGGAGATCCCGTCCCGTCGATCACCGTTCCGCCCCGGACGACCACGTCAGCGCTCATCTGTCCATCGTGACAGCCCGCCCGCCCGGCTGCACGCGCGCTCGTAGGGCCCGGCACGGGGTCGGGACACGCACGGGGTCGGGTACGGTGGGGTGCAGACGGAGGGGTTCTGTCGGTGTCGGGTGAGTGCTGCGCCCTGGACGGCGCGTGACCGAGGTGTCCACATGGGGTTGGGATTTCCAAGAGGCAGCGCGACACCCGAGCCGGTGGACAAGCTGCAGATCTCCGGCGCCCTCATGGCCCCGTCCGACGGGCCCTCCCCGGTCGAACTGGCCGACGCCGGTCGTGCCCCGCTCGGCCTGGGCTTCATCCGTGACCAGTACGAGCGCAAGGTCCGCAAGACCCCGACGATCCGCATGCAGCCCGGCTCCATGCGGGTCGAGGGTCGCCTGTTGCAGTTCGCCGTGTCCGACAACGTCGGGGCGCACGGGCCTGACGGCCCGGGTACCCCACCGATCTGGGCAGTGAACGTCCACGGCTACTTCGCCGGTGGCGGCATGTACTGGAGGGAGAGCGCGCGTCTGGCCGAACAGCTCGGCTGGCGTGTCATCAACCCCAGCCTGCCCGGCTTCGGCGGAAGCGATCCGCTCGACTGGCATGACGTGTCGATAGAGATGTTGGCCAATCAGATCCTGGCCGTCCTGCACCAGGTGGACGCCGCCCCCGTCGTCGTGCTCGGTCACTCCATGGGCGGGGCGGTCGCCGTCCAGTTCGTCCACGACCACCCCGGGCTCACCCTCGGGCTGATTTATCGCGACGGCGTCAGCACCCCGGCCTGGAAGCAACGGCACGGCATCGTCTCCACGGTGGTCGCACCGTTCGCACCGAACCTCGCCCCCCTCATCGACCTGGGCGCCGCGGTCGTGGGCGATCTCCCCGACCTGTTCATCGGCCGGTTGTTCTCCACCGTGCGATCCGTCCTGCCCGACATGCGCCACAATGTGCGCACGGCCGGCCAGACATTGCCCATCGGCAGCCTGCTCATGTCCATCGACCAGCGCAGCGAGGTGCGCGCGCTGGCGGCGCAGGACATGCCGATCCTGACCGAGTGGGGATGTTTCGACCGCATCACTCCCGGGGGGGCGGCGGCCGAGTTCGCCAGTGCGGCCCGGGCTCCGGTGCAGTGGGTGCCCGGGGGCCACAGCTGGATGCTGGCCCGCCCGCAGGGCCAGAGCGACATCCTCACCCACCTCGCCGCGGGCAAGGAGTTCATGGCCCGCGTCGAGAATCGCTGGCGCCGGCTCACGGCACGCCCCCACGTCCTGCACACCGTCAATGAGTGGGGTTGAGCGCGGCTAGGCGCCGGGCTCGGATGCCAGCGCGTCGACGGTTCGGGCCGTGATCAGCCACCTTCTCGACCCCCTCCTCAACCTGCACGGATGGGAGGCCTACGCGCTGGTCGGTGTGCTGGTCTTCTCCGAGGCCGCCATACTGATCGGCTTCGTCTTTCCCGGAGAGACCGCGGTGATCGTGGGCGGCGTGGCGGCGTCCCGGGGCCACGTCAACATCGTGACCCTCATTGTGGTGGTGGTCGCCTGCGCCATCAGCGGTGACTCGGTCGGCTATCTGGTCGGCCGGGAGTGGGGCCCCCGGCTGCTCGACACGCGGCTGCTCCGCAACCGCCAGCGGCTCCTGCAGGCGGCGCTCCGTCAGCTGAACCGCCGGGGGGGCGTGGCCGTCGTCGTCGGCCGGTTCACCGCCTTCCTGCGGGCCGTGATCCCCGGCCTGGCCGGCATGTCCTCCATGCCGTACCGGATCTTCCTCCCCGCCAACGCGGCGGGCGGGATCCTCTGGGGAACCGCCTACTGCCTGCTCGGTTACTTCGTGGGCCACGCCTACACCAAGGTGGAGCACTTCTCGGGCCTGGCGTCCGACGTGCTGCTCGGCCTCATCGTCGTCGTCATCGTCTTCCTGTTCCTGCGCCGCCGGCGCCGGGAGCGACCCGACTCAGGCCGGCCCGCCGAGCGCTGACCGGTCCCCCGACGCGAGGGCACGCACGGCGTGGGCGAAGGCACCGGCCGCGTCGTCTCCCGCGGCATCGGTGTCGAGCCAGCGCACGGCGCCGGACGGGTCGCTCCTGTCCATGCCGAAGATCCCGAAACGCGGCTCGTAGCTGCCCCACTCGTAGTTGTCCACCAACGACCAGTGCAGGTAGGCGGTGACCGGGGACCCGTCGGCCACGGCGTCGGCCAGCGCGGCGAAGTGCTCGCGGATGTAGCGAAGACGATCCCAGCCGTCCTGGCGCGGCACGGCGCGATCACCCTCCACGCGCGTCGCCATGCCGTTCTCCATCACCCAGAGCGCGAGCCCGGGACGGAGGGCGGACTCGGTCCGGCACCACGCCCGCAATCCGGCCGGGTCGGCCGGGACGTCCCAGATGGCCCGGCCGACCCCCCAGCTACGTCCCCCCTCGGGAAGGCGCCGGCCGGGCAGCCGCACCGCGTGGCTGGCGACCGGGTCGTACCAGTTGAAGCCGACGGCGCTCATGGTGCGCTCCTGGGGCGAGGAGTACACGACATCGACGACACGACGCGGCAGGGGTCGGCGCGTGGTGGCGCGCAGCCGCGCCCAGAGTGGTCCGCCGCCGGCGCCCCGGTTCGTGCCGTACGGGCTCAGCGCGGCATAGAACCGGCGCAACGCGAACTCCCCGGCGTGCTGCGGGGGGAACGCGGCGTCGTGCAGGGCCCGGCGCTCGTCGATGTAACGGTCGACGTCGGAGGCGGGTATACCGGCCGCGCGGAGTAACAGGAGGTCGGTCACGAGCCGATCGCTCTCGTAAATCGACGACGAGCTCGTGTTGGCGGCCACCTGGGCGTCGGGCTGCTCGGCCACGATGGCGTCGGATGCGAGCACATGGGCCGACACGAGGTTGTCGAGCACGCAGAAGGCGTCGGCGAAGGCGTACCGGCGCCCCGGCGGGTAGCCACCCGTTATCCAACCCATCAGCATCAGAATGTTGGGCTCGTTCACCGTCGCCCAGCGGTGGCAGTGCGGTGCCAGCGCGGGGAGCACCCGCTGCACATGGCGGACGAAGATGTCCGGGGACCCCGGTCGCAACCAGAACTCCTCGCCCAACCAGCCCGGGTGGGTGAAGTGGTGCAGGGTGATCATCGGCTCCAGGCGGCGCGCCGCGCACATCTCGAGGATTTCGACGTAGCGGGTCAGTGCCGCATCGTCGAACCGTCCCGCCTCGGGCTCGAGGCGCGCCCACTCGACGGAGAGGCGGAACGTGGTGCACCCGATGGCCACCGCCCGGTCCAGCGCCTCCTCGGGGTGGGCCCAGAAGTCGCACGCCACACCCGATCGCGCGGCCCGGCCCGAACGTTCCCACCCCGCCCAATTGTTGGCGGGCTGCCCCGGGCCGTTGTACCCGCCCTCGATCTGAAAGCCCGACGTCGCCACGCCGATGGCGAATCCCTTCCCCAAAAGCGAGCGATCCGCCGCACGTTGCCGGCGGGCGCGGCCCGCGGGCGGGGTGGTCTGGTCGGAGGCGTCAGGCACGCCCCACAGCTTGGCAGGTCGAAACCGTTCCGCCCCCGGGGGTTGGCAATGACGCGACCCGGGGGTTGGCAATGACGAGCATCGACGGGGGAGACTCGGGTCGGACGACGGCACCGGCCCACCGGGACGGTCCGTGAAGGGAGCAGGCCATGGCTGACGAAGTGCTGCGGGAACGCAAGGGACACGTTGAGATCCTCACCATCAACCGCCCCGAGGCGCGCAACGCCATCAACGGCGGCGTGAGCCGGGCCATGTCGTCGGCCATGGACGAACTGGCGGGCGACGACGAATGCGCGGTGGTGGTCATCACCGGGAGCGGCGACAAGGCCTTCAGCGCCGGCATGGACCTCAAGGCCTTTGCCACCGGCGAGGGTGGCGAGATCATGGGCGCCCGCGGTGGATTCGCCGGCCTCACCGAGCGGAGCTTCGAAAAGCCCATCATCGCCGCCGTCAACGGCTCGGCACTGGCCGGTGGGCTCGAGATCATGCTCTCCTGCGACCTGGTGGTGGCGGTGGAGCACGCCTTGTTCGGTATTCCCGAAGCGAAGCGGGGCCTGATCGCCGGGGCCGGCGGGCTCCTCCGGTTGCCCAAGCGGATCCCGATGGCTGTCGCGCTCGAACTGGCCATGACCGGTGACCCGATCGACGCCCGGCGCGCCGAGGCACTCGGCCTGGTCAACAAGGTGGTCCCGGCCGACTCGCTGCTGCGTGAAGCACTCGCGCTGGCGGAGCGGATCGCGGCCAACGCGCCGCTGGCGGTCCGGTACTCCAAGAGCGTGATGCAGCGCGCCGCGGAGCTTCCCGAGGCAGAGGGCTGGAAGATCAACCGGGAGGCCGTGGGTGTCGTGTTCTCCTCGGCCGACGCCAGGGAAGGGCCGGTCGCCTTCGCGGAGAAGCGCGAGCCCCGCTGGCAGGGCACGTAGCCGGACGCGGGCCGAACTCCATGCTCGCCCCCGGGCTCGACGCCCTCCGCCTGACCCTCCACGTCCTGTCGGCGTCGATCTGGGTGGGGGGCCAGATCGTCCTGGTGGGCCTGGTCGGGCCGGCCCGCCGCGCCGGCCCGGACGTACCCACCGCTCTGGCCCGGGCGTTCGCCCGGCTCGCCTGGCCGGCCTACGCCGTGCTGGTGGTCACCGGGTTCTGGAACGTCTCCACCTTTCACTGGGCGGACCAGTCCGGCGCGTGGAAGGCGGTCCTCATCGCCAAGGTCGTGGTGGTGGCCGCCGCCGGGGTCGGTTCCCTCCTGCACACCCGGGCCACCTCGCGGGCCGCGCTGGCCCTGTGGGGATCGGTGGCCGGCCTGGCCAGCGTCGCGGCGCTGGTCATGGGGGTCCTTCTGGCCGGGTGACCCGGCCCCGGCCGGCCCGGACCGGTGCGAGTAGTGCCGGCGACGAATGGGTCTATCCTGAGGCGCGGCCCGCCGCCACGCGGGCCAGGCGAGGAGATCCTCATGCTGGCAGATATTTTCGGAGTCGACGGAATCATCGTCCTGATCGTCGTGGTCGTGCTGCTCTTCGGCGGTGCGGCCATCCCCAAGCTGGCGCGCAACCTGGGTTCGGCCAAGAACGAGTTCGAAAAGGGCTTGGAAGAGGGGAAGAAGTCCTCACCCCCATCGAACCTGGCCGGGAGCAACGGCACGGCGGCTGCGACGGAAACGTCGGCGCCGTCTTCCTCCCCGGTGACCGACGACCCGACGACGAGGAGTTGACCGCACCGGACCCCCGGTCCGGACTCCGCAACGAACACCCACCTGGTGGGTCCCGTGCCGACTGATGTCCTGACGCTGGCCGATCGCCTGTGGCGCGGGGAGATCTCCACCACGACGATGCACCCCGTCGACCACGTCGGCGGGTTCGTGGAGATCACCGACGGGGTCGGCTT
>Ga0182030_10008957_pt1 | contig 20594 bp, 15 predicted proteins | sample 812S3MmetaG_FD_121299 | JGI IMG/M metagenome (GOLD analysis project Ga0182030, IMG submission 121299) | Permafrost microbial communities from Stordalen Mire, Sweden - 812S3M metaG (Illumina Assembly) | ecosystem: Environmental > Terrestrial > Soil > Wetlands > Permafrost | place: Sweden... | reverse complement strand
GCAAGGCCGCGCCGGTATTTCCGGCGCGGCTCTTTTCATGTGCGCCGCAAATCGGCGCGGGCGCGAATTGAAAAAAGTCAAATTTTTATCCCGCGAACCATTGCCGCGCGCAGCGCCGCCGCTACCATTTTAATCAAGAGCTCCCGAGGGGGCGAAAGACATTTTCAATAGCTGGTGAACTGGCAGTGTGCATATGGGCGGCGTTGTTATTGGCTGACATTTTCCTTCAGGCGCCTTCCCCCGGCGCCGGCTCCTTGGTGGTATTTTGCGGCTCTGGAAGACTCCTTCCCGAGCCGCTTTTTTGCGCGGCGGGCGGGAGATGCGGGTCGTCTCGATAGCGGTTCACAAAAAGCTCTGCGGATCGACGTCGACCTGCACCCGCACGCCGCCGCGCTCCTTTGGAGCCGCCGCCAGCAGGTCGCGGAGGAAGCCTTGCAGGTCGGCGCTGCGCGGGGCCTTCACCAGCAGGCGCCAGCGGAAGCGGCCGCGCACCAGCGCGATCGGCGCTTCGGCGGGGCCGAGCATCATGAGTTCGCCTTCCTCCGGCAGGCCGCCCAGCGCCGCGACGCGGTAGCGCGGCGTCGCGGGCAGACTTTGCGCCGTGCGGGCGAGCGCGCGGGCGTGACTTTCCGCGAGCGCGGAATCCTTCGCCGAGACGATCAGCGCCGCGAGCCTGCCGAAAGGCGGCAGGCCGGCGCGTTCGCGCAGCGCGATTTCCTGCGCGTAGAATTTCTCGGCGTCGCCGGAGAGCAGCGCGCGGATCACCGGATGCTCGGGTTGATAGGTCTGGATCAGCGCCTTGCCGGGCTGGTCGCCGCGTCCCGCGCGTCCTGTCACCTGCGCCAGCAGTTGAAAGGTGCGCTCCGCCGCGCGCGGATCGCCGCTGCCAAGACCCAGATCCGCGTCGACGACGCCGACGAGAGTGAGAAAAGGGAAGTTGTGTCCCTTGGCGACGAGCTGCGTGCCGATCACGATGTCGAAAGCGCCGCTGGCGATCTCTTCGATCTCGCGCCGCAGCCGCTCCGCGCCGCCGGGAAAATCCGACGACAACACGAGCATGCGCGCGTTTGGAAACAGCGTCGCCGCTTCCTCCGCGAGCCGCTCGACGCCGGGGCCGCAGGCGGTGAGCGAGTCCTCGGCCTCGCATTCGGGGCACACGTCGGGGCGGCGCTCCATGTGGCCACAGTGATGGCAGATCAGCGCGCGGCGAAAGCGGTGTTCGACGAGCCATGCGTCGCAATTCTCGCAGCGGAATCTGTGGCCGCAGTTGCGGCAGAGCGTCAGCGGCGCATAGCCGCGACGGTTGAGAAACAGCAGCGCCTGTTCGCCGCGCGCAATGGTCTCGCCGACCGCGAGCGCGAGGCGCGGCGCGATCCAGCGATGTTTTTCGGGTCCCTCGACGCGCATGTCGATGGCGGCGAGCTCCGGCATCAGCCGCGCGCCAGCGCGGGCGGCGAGATGGAGGCGCGTATAGCGCCCGCTCGCGGCGTTGACGCGCGTCTCTATGGAAGGCGTCGCGGAAGCGAGCACGACCTCCGCGCCCTCGATGCGCGCGCGCACGATGGCCATGTCGCGCGCGTGATAGGAAACGCCGTCGTCCTGCTTGTAGGCGCCTTCATGTTCCTCATCCACGACGATGAGGCGCAGATCGCAAAAGGGCAGGAACAGCGCCGAGCGCGCGCCGACGACGACCCTGACGCCGCCTTCCGCCGCGCCGCGCCAGATGCGCGCGCGCTTGCGCGGCGAAACGCCGGAATGCCATTCCGCGGGACGCGCTCCAAAGCGGGCCGCGAAGCGTTCCAAGAACTGCTTCGTCAGCGCGATCTCCGGCATCATGACGAGCGCCTGTCCGCCGCTTTGCAGCGCCGCCGCAATGGCCTCGAAATAGACTTCCGTCTTGCCGGAGCCGGTCACCCCCTCCAGCAAGAATGGATGATAGCCGCGCGCGTGAATGGCGGCCGTGAGCGCCTCCGCCGCCTCCTGCTGCGCGGGCTCCAGCTTTGGCGGGCCAAACAGCGCGTCGAGCGGTTCGGCGACCGGCGCGGGCGGCGCCGCGATCGTTTCCAGCGCGCCTTCGTCGACCAGCGCGTCGATGACGCCGCTGGAACATGCGGCGGCTTCGGCCAGGGCTTTCTTGCTGAAGGCGAGGCCGCCCTCGGCGGCTTTCAGCACGCGCAATCTCGTCGGCGTCGCGCGCTGCGGCGTGGCGCCGGTGGCGCGATAGAGCAGGCGCGGCGTCTCCGATCCCGCATCCTCGGCGGCGCGGGTGGCGAGACGCAGCGCCATGCCGCGCGGCGCCAGCGTCCAGCGGGCGAGCCAGTCGAGAAAATCGCGCAGCTTTTGCGACAGGGGCGGGCGGTCGTAGCGAGAGATGACGCTCTTGAGATTGCCGCGCGCCCCTGACGCTTCGCGCACTTCCCACACGACGCCGTAAGCCTCGCGCGGGCCGAGCGGAACCTGCACGCTATCTCCCGGCTCCAGCGCGAGGCCGGGCGGCGCGAAATAGCTATAAGTCTGGTCCACCGCCACCGGCAGCAGAACCTCGACGACCTTCGCCCCGCCGCTCTCATCGCTCATGGGCGGGGTTTAGCATGTCGAAGGCGGATTGGCAGGGCGGGGCGGAGAGGAAGTCCACGCAGGCGGCGCCATGCGCGCGGGGCTTTCATCAAGGCTTCGGACCCGCGCCGCCCAAGGCCTTTTCGGTCTTTTCGCGCGTCGCCTGAGCCGCCGCGCGCCGGTCGGCGAGCAGGCTGTAGGCGACGTAATATTTGTAGATATTGCCTACGTAATCGACGGTCTCGCGGCCGACGGCCTTCGCCGCCGAATTCTCGACATTGCCGAACCAGATATTGGGATCGAGGCCGCTCTCGGTCGTCATACGGCGGAACTTGCGCAGATTCCCCGGCCCCGCGTTATAGGCGGCGAAGGTCATCAATATGCGGTTCTTCCTGTCCAGCGCCGGATCGTTGACGTAAGTGTCGGCGAGATAATGCATGTATTTCACGCCCGCGTGGATATTGGCGTCCGCGTCCTTGTCGATTCCGGGAATCTCGATTTCCTTGGCCGCCGCTACGCGCGGCAGGAGCTGCATCACGCCGACCGCGCCGCGCGGGCTGCGCCGGGTCTGGTCGAGCTGGCTCTCCTGATAGCCCTGCGCGCCCATCATGATGTAGTCGAATCCATATTCGTCGCCGTAACGCTTGAAAATCGACACAAGCTCCTCGAAGCGCGCGGCGTCCTGTGGCGCATAGGCGGTCTTCAATATCTTGTCGTCTGTGAAATAGCGGCGCTTCAGCGTGTTGCCGAACACGGTTCCGAGGCCGTTGGCGGCGACGAAGGAATCGAGCTCCGCGCGCAGCTTCGGGCTGTCCTTGCGGATCGCCCAGGCGATCGAGCCGCCGCTGTTGATGGCTAGCTCTGGATGCATGGCGAGCTTGTCGAAAACCTTGGTCCAGATTTGCGCCTCAAATGCGTCAACGACGACGAAGGGCAGCAGGCCGGCGTTGGTCATCTCCATCAGGTCTTCGTCTTCGAGGTCCTCGGCGGCCGGCTTGATGACGACGGGCGCGAGCTTGCGCGCGGTCAGTTGTTCATTGAGCGCCAGGAGATGTGTGTAATAGCTGCTCGACTTGCGGACGAGTATTTCCTTGCCGGCGAGATCGTCCAGCGAAGCTAGTGGCGGCGCGGCGGGGCCCGTCACCACGATCTCCTTCACGTCGCTCATCCAGGGGTGAACGAAATCGACCTGTTGCTCGCGTTCCTTGGTGACGGTAAGCCCGCCCACCGCGATGTCGCCGCGCCCCGCGACAAGATCGGGGAGAAGCCGGTCGCGCGCCGTCGGCACGAAGGCGACTTTGATCCTGAAGATCTTGTCGCCGTATTTCTTGTTCAGCGTCGCCTGCAACTGGCGGCCGAGTTCGGCGGCGAGACCGTAGGATTTTGCCTTGTCGTAAAAGAACAGCGTCTTGCTGAAGGGCACGAGGATGCGCAACGTGCGCCGCGCGAGCATCGCGTCGAGATCGCCAGCGGCGGTTTGATGACGCGGCAGTTTCAGCGGCTTTTCCGTCGGTTCCGCTTGCGCGGGAAAGGAAAATGCGGCGCAGAACAACGCGACCAGAAAGCTCTTCATGACATTGCTCATGCGAACGCATCCAGGGTTGAAAAATGACAAAGCAAGTCGCGCGAAACAGCGCTTTCTTGAAAGAGCGGCTCAGGCCTTGCGCCAGATGTTGCACCAGCCCGCCGGGCTGACCCTGCCTTGCACGGAATTGCAGCCGTCGGGCGCGACGAAGACGCGGCAGTTGTCGCAGCGCTGTTCGCCCCTGGGCTTGTGCTGATAGGCGACGTCGCCCTGCGTAAGCTTGCCATCGGCGTCGACCTTTGCGACCTGCGACTTGAGCTGTCGCCGCCAGATGTTGCACCAGCCGGAGGGGCTGATCTCGCCTTCCACCGAGAGGCAATGGTTCGGCGGGTCCCAGACGCGGCAATTGTCGCAACGTTCCTTGCCCTTCGGATGCTGCTGGTAATCAACATCGACCATGCCGAGCTTGATGGCGGCGCGGGCAAAGCTTGCGCCAAGCCCCAGAGCTGCGGCCGCGCTTGCGAGCATGCTCAGGACGGCGCGTCGGGGCCATTTGGTTTTCGCGCCGCAATGATTTTCAGAACAGCCCATGTCTTCGATCTCCCCGTGCGAACCGATTACGTCCAATGGCTTATACGCTCCGTGAAGATACCAAAGTGGCACGAAAATCGTCGCGCGGCGATATGTCATTGAGCCTGCTTTGCGCTTCACGCCTTGACCGCGCCGCTTCCCCTCCCTATCCCCAAGGGGCCAGCCGGCCGGATGACCGCTGCCGCAAGGGAGAGGAAAGTCCGGGCTCCACGGAGACACGGCGCCGGATAATGTCCGGCGGGGGCGACCCCAGGGAAAGCGCCACAGAAAGTAAACCGCCGCGCCCTCTTGCGCGGTAAGGGTGAAAGGGTGCGGTAAGAGCGCACCGCTCGGGCGGCAACGCCCGAGGCATGGCAAGCCCCGCCGGGAGCAAGACCGAATAGGGGCGACAGAAGGCCAAAAGCCTTCATCCCGTCTCCGGGCCGTCGCCCGGGTTGGTCGCCAGAGGCGGCCGGCAACGGCCGTCCCAGAGGAATGGTCATCACGCGGAAAGGGGGCAACCCCGATTCGCCATACAGAACCCGGCTTACAGGCCGGCTGGCGCTTTGCTTCTTGGCTTAACGGCTCTCCACCGTCACTTCCACCTCCTGCGTCCTGACCGGCCGCTTGCCATGCTCGAAAGGGCGCTCCAGCACAAACAAAATTTTCGCGCCGCCTGCCGCCAGCGCCTCGACCGTCCATTTATGGACGCCGGGAGCGCCGATGCGGGCGGGCGCGGCTTCCGGGACCGCTGGCCGCGTAAAGCCGCGATTCTCGATCCCGACGATTTCGGCGTTCACGCTTTTCGCCGCATCGATGCGCCAGACGTAGCCGGTCGAGGGATTCTCCTCCAGCGCGATCTCTCCCCGCGCGCCCGGCGCGAGGCGCAGCGAAATGGGTTCGGCCAGGGCTGTCTGGACGAAGAGAAACGGCAGGGAGAGCGCCAGGATTTGCACGAGGCGTGTTTTCATCGCCAAGCTCCGGTTGGGCTGGCGCTCGCGACGCGAGCCGCCATCATTTTGGGAACAGGAAGACAATGCTGGCGCGAGCGCCAAACCCCTTCGGGCCATTTTGCGGGCTGGCTACATAGTAACGCAGACCAAGGGAAAAGCTGATCGGCTGCTTGTCGACCACAACGAGCTTGGAGACCATGGCGTTGAGCGGGGCTGAAATTCTGGATGTCTGCCAATTGTAGGTCGATTCGGTATTGAGCGTGAAAGTCCAAAGGCTCTTCGTCGTGTAGGAAACGAAAGGCTGGAAAAACGTCGCGCTGACATCCTTGGCGCTGCTGGTCGTCTCGACGACCGACCAGATATGGTTCGCCAGAACGCCCATGGTCCACCCGCCCGACTGCTTCAAGGCGACTGCTGTCGGGCCCATGCCGAACTGATGCGCTGAAAGCAGGCTTTGCGTGCCTGTCGGCAGCAACAAAACAGGGCCGACGCCCCAGATGACGCCGTTGTCGGTGGGCTTGTCGGGCGACAGAAACAGGCTTTGAACGACGTCGCCCAATCCTGATTGGCTGCCTGAGTTGGGCGCTACGTTCCATTGTGAAACGATAGGCGTAATCGTGCGGGAAATCAGGTTCCAGTCACTGTTGATCTCGATGGGAATGACCGGCTGGATGTTGAGCGTGTAACGATTCCCGTCGCCGCCCGGGCCTATGCGCCCGTCGTAATTGGACTGAAAAGGCACGCTGATCAGGTCCGCCACCGGGTTCTGGAGTTTCAGCGCCAGATCCTCGTCCTTCCCCTCCTTGGGTTCTGCCGGCGCAGGAAGAGGATCTTCCTCCGCAGGCGCCGCTTGCGCGGACGCCTTAACGGGCGCAACCGCATAGGTCAGGCTCAACACCAGGATTGATCGCGCTATAAGGCGCCAGAAAGGTCTGCCTGCCGTCGTCATGGGGGACCTTCGGTGGAGTTTCGGAAAGGTTTGGAAGGCGTGCTGTCCGGTTACTGCGCTTAAGGCCATCGGCGCCGAGTGGCGCATCCCGGAAATTATCGTCCGCTGACAGTCAAATGAATCGCCTAGCTTAAGTGCTGCGTCGCGCCATGCAGGACCTTAGCTGGCTTTTGGTTCCCGAGATAGCAGTAAAGCTCAAGGAGAGCGCTCCACAGCCCGACTTGGCGTATTGCCGCCCCTATACATCTTTCTTCAATACTGGAAAAGGGCTCCGAAACTTAGATTTTCACTGGACCGGGGAGGCGCCACCGGACCGATTCATTTGCGAAAGGCAAGAGTTCGAACAATTCCCTTTGCGCTAAACTTTACCGGACAAATCAGCAAATCCGCCACGCCCCTAAGCTGGGGCGAGCGCGAAACCACTGGAATCTCCGGCGTAAACCCGGTCTTAACACTAACAAAGCTTAATGGAACATGGTTGCCGAATTGGCGCGACGGCGGCCGTCCGCATTTCGACGCCCTGCTGGCCCCATCTTGCTGTCGACCGTTTCGCCGTATTCCAGACCGACCGGCGCCGCGACTTCAGGAAGCGGCGCGAAGAGGCGTGTCGTCGCGACTTCAGGAAGCGGCGCGCGTAGCTTTTCACGCCCCATGCGCCGGGTTCTACGGAGCAGAGTCATGACCAGCGCCGACGCCCGCCATATTCCCGTGCTGATGCGCGAGGCCATCGCCGCGCTGAACCCGCGCGAGGGCGGGCGCTATCTCGACGGCACCTTCGGCGCTGGCGGCTACACGCGCGCGATTCTCGACGTTCCCGGAACCCGGGTGCTGGCGCTCGACCGCGACCCCAACGCCGTGCGCAACGGTTTTTCGCTGGTGGAAGCCAGCAAGGGCCGGCTCACGCTGGCCGAGGCGCGCTTCTCGCAGCTGGAGGAGACCGCCGCCAGTCTGGGCTTCCTGCCGCTCGACGGCGTGGTGCTCGATATTGGCGTGTCCTCGATGCAGTTCGACGAGGCCGAGCGCGGCTTTTCCTTTCGCGGCGACGGACCGCTCGACATGCGCATGGAAGGGCGGGGCCGCAGCGCCGCCGATATTGTCAACGAGGCGTCGGTGGAGGAACTCGCCGACATTCTCTATTATTTCGGCGAGGAGCGCGCTTCGCGCCGCATCGCCCGCGCCATCGCGCTCGACCGCGAGACAACGCCCTTCACGACGACGCGCCAGCTTGCGTCGATGATCGAGAGAGTCGCGCCGGGAAAGCCGGGCGACATTCATCCAGCGACCAAAAGTTTTCAGGCGCTGCGCATCGCGGTCAATGACGAGCTCGGCGAACTCGTCGCCGCGCTGCATGCGGCGGAGCGTGCGCTGGCCGAAGGCGGCGTTCTCGCCGTGGTGACGTTTCACTCGCTTGAAGACCGCATTGTGAAACTCTTCTTCAGCGAGCGCGCCGCGCGTGGCGAGACCGGCTCGCGCCGGCTTCCCGGAGAGCCGCCGCCGCCGTCCGTCACCTTCATCTGCAAGGACCGCCAGCCCGTCGCGCCAAGCGCAAGTGAAGTCGCCGGCAACCCGCGCGCGCGCTCGGCGAAGCTCCGTTACGGAATACGCACCGGCGCCGCGCCGCGTCAGGCCGGTGACAAGCTGCAACAACTGGCCCGCTTGCCGTCCCATAAAATGGGGAGAGGCGAATAAAATGGTGCGCTTTCTCAATATCGCCGCGATTTTCATATTGATCGGCTCGGCGGTCTACGCCTATTCGATCAAATATCAGACGAGCTATCGCGCCGAGCAGATCGCCAAGACCAAGCTCGAGATCAAGGCGGAGCGCGACGCGATTGGCGTGCTGCGGGCTGAATGGTCCTTTCTGACCCGGCCCGAGCGCATCCAGCAGCTCAGCGACCGCTATCTCGATCTGCAACCCCTTGCGGTGGACAAGATCGTTTCGGCCCGCTCCCTGCCGGAGCGCGCGGCGCATGTCGACGCCATCGCCAGCAAGATAGACACGCTCGGGCTTGGCGTCGCCAACACGCCGGCGGCCGACCCCGCCGCCGCGCCGACGACGCCAAAGGCGACGGCGAAATCGTCAAAGGAAAGCACGAAGACGCAGGGAACGGGACATCAAAGATGACCATGGACACAGGGCATGTTTTTGAAGCGCCGCCCGCAAGCCAGGCGCCGGTCCGCAGAGCCTCCGTGGCGAAAAGCGCCGCGGCCTGGCTCCGCGGATTTTCGCGCGCCGCCTTTTCGACCAGCCTCGCTTCCAGCACATCGCGCATGCGGATCGTCGCGCTGGCCTTTCTCGGACTTTACGGCGTCATCGGCGGGAGGCTGATTTATCTTGGCTTCAAGCCGGACCCGGCCAATCTCCGCCGCGCCGCCGCCGAGGCCGTCGCCGCCTCGCGCCCGGACCTGCTCGACCGCAACGGCGAGATTCTCGCGACCGACGTGAAGACCATGTCGGTCTTCGCGGAGCCGCGCCGGCTCATCGACAAGGACGAGGCGACCGAGCTTCTCACCGCCGCGCTGCCGCAGGTCGACGCCAAGGAGCTGCGCGACCGGCTCGCCTCGAAGAAGGGCTTCGTCTGGGTCAAGCGCGAAGTTACGCCGCATCAGCGCGACGAAGTGTTTCACCTTGGCCTGCCGGGCGTCGGCCTCATCGCCGAGAACAAGCGCGTCTATCCCAACGGACCCATCGGCGCGCATGTGCTCGGCTTCGCCAATATCGACAATGCGGGCATCGCCGGCATTGAGAAATATATCGACGGACAGGGCCTCGCGGACCTGCACGGGGCCGGCTTCAGCGTGACGCCGGAGGATTTGCAGCCGATCACACTGTCGCTCGACATCAAGGCGACGCATGCGCTGCGCGACGAACTCGCCAAGGGCGTCGAGCACTTCAAGGCCAAGGCCGGCGCCAGCGTCATCATGGACGTCAACACGGGCGAAGTGATCGCCATGGCGTCGCTGCCCGACTATGATCCCAATTCGCCGCCCGACATTCGCGACGCCAATCTCATCAATCGCCTCAATGTCGGCGTCTATGAAATGGGCTCGACCTTCAAGGCGCTGACGATCGCCATGGCGCTGGACAGCGGCAAGGTGACCTTGAACTCGCGCTTCGACGCGCGCAACGCGCTGACATTCGGACGCTTCAAGATCCACGATTATCACGCCCAGAACCGCGCTCTCACCGTGCCGGAGGTTTTCACCTATTCCTCGAACGTCGGAACGGCGCGCATGGCGCTCGGGCAGGGCGTCGAAAAGCACAAGGCCTTTCTGTGCAAGATGGGCCAGCTCACGCGCATGCGCACGGAGTTGCCCGAGAGCGCCGAGCCGATCGTGCCGAAGAACTGGGGAGAACTCAATACAATGACCATCGCCTTCGGCCATGGCCTCGCCGTCGCGCCCTTGCAGGCGATGATGGCGGTCGCCGCGCTTATGAACGGCGGCTATCTCATCACGCCGACCTTCATAAAGCGCGGCGAGGAAGAGGCGAGGAAAGACGCGCCGCGCGTCATCAAGCCGGAGACCAGCGAGGCGATGCGCTATCTGATGCGCCTTAACGCCGAGAGGGGCACCGCAAAGAAGGTCGACATCGCCGGCTATTTCGTCGGTGGCAAGACCGGCACGGCGGAAAAGGTGATCGGCGGCCATTATTCCAAGACTCGCCTGTTCACGACCTTCATGGCGGTCGCGCCCTCCGACAAGCCCAAATATCTGTTCATGACGCTGATGGACGAGCCGCAGGGCCTGCCCGAGACCGGCGGTTACGCCACCGCCGCATGGAACTCCGGCTCGGTGACGGGCAAGATCATCGAGCGCGTCGGGCCTCTGCTCGACATGACGCCGCGTTTCGAGCCGCCCAAGGAGCCGTTCCCGCTGCTGGCCAAGCTTGGCTATGGCTTCGTCAACACGCCCGCGCCTGGCGGAGGACATTGATGAAGCTCGCCGAACTCCTTGAGGGCGTCGAACTCGGTTCGATCCCCGGCGATCTTGAGATCGCCGGGGTGAGCGCCGACAGCCGCGACATCCGCGAGGGCTTCGCCTTTTTCGCCATTCCGGGTTTCGTCGGGGACGGGCTTTCCTTCGTGGCGGACGCCAGGGCGCGCGGCGCGTGCGTGGTGGTGGCTCCGCGCTCGGCGCCCTGCGAGCTGCCGCTTGTCGTCGTTCCGGACGTTCGCGCCGCGTTGGCGAAGGCGGCCGCCAAGGTCTATCCGCTCCAGCCCGCGACGATCGCCGCCGTCACCGGCACCAGCGGCAAGACCTCCGTCGTGGCCTTCCTGCGCCAGTTATGGCTGATGCTTGGGGCTCGCGCGGCCTCGCTCGGCACGGTGGGCGTCGTCGACGACACGGGCGCGCATTATGGCTCTCTGACGACGCCGGGTCCGGTGGAACTGCATCGCACGCTGGATGAACTGGCGCGACGCGGCGTCACGCATCTTGCGATGGAGGCGTCCTCGCTCGGCGTCGACCAGCGCCGCCTCGATGGCGTGAGGCTATCCGCCGCCGCATTCACCAATTTCTCGCGCGATCATCTCGATCATCACCGCGACATGGAGGAATATTTCGCGGCGAAGGCGCGCCTGTTTGACACTCTGTCGCAGCCGGGCCAGACCGCCGTGTACGACGCCGACAGCGACATCGCCCCGCGCGTCGCCGGGGTCATCGAAGCGAGCGGGCTCAAGGCCTTCGGGATAGGCGCCAAGGGACGGGAAATCACGCTGCTGGAGGCGCGGCCGCATGATCTGGCGACGAGCCTGCGCCTGCGCCACGCCGGCGTCGAATACAAGGTGGAATTGCCGCTCGCGGGCGCTTTCCAGACATCGAACGCGCTGGTCGCCGCCGGTCTCGCCATCGCCTGCGGGGGCGATCCCGCACGCGTCTTCGCGGCGCTGGAAAAATTGCAGGGCGCGCCGGGCAGGCTCGAATTTGTCGGAAAGCGGTTCGACGCCCCGGTTTTCGTCGATTACGCGCATAAGCCCGACGCGCTCGAAAAAGTCCTGGAGACGGCGCGCCCGCTCGCCAAGGGGCGACTGATCGTGGTGTTCGGCTGCGGCGGCGACCGCGACAAGGGCAAGCGGCCGCTGATGGGCGAAATCGCCGCGCGCCGCGCCGACATCGTGATCGTCACCGACGACAATCCGCGCAGCGAAGCCCCGGCGGCGATTCGCGCCGCCGTTCTTGCCGGCATGAGGGGCGCGGGCGGCGCGGAAATTCGAGAGATCGGCGACCGGCGCGAGGCGATTTTCGCGGCCGTCGCCGAATTGCGCGCGGGAGACGCGCTGGTTGTAGCCGGCAAGGGCCATGAAACGGGCCAGATCGTGGGTCAAGTCACGATTCCCTTCTCAGATCACGCTGTTATCGCAGCGGCGCTGCAGGAATATAATTGATGATCCAGGAACCTTTGTGGACCGGTCTAGGGCTTGTCGGCGCGCTGAACGCCCGCTTGAGCGGCGGCGGCATTCCGCGCGAAGTCGGCGGTATCTCGATCGACACCCGCACGCTGCAAAAGGGCGATCTCTTCTTCGCCGTGAAGGGCGACGCCCGCGACGGACATGAGTTTGTGCAGGCCGCGCTGGCCAAAGGCGCGGCGGCGGCGGTCGTCGACGAGGCTCATGTGCGCGCCTATGGCGGGGCCGGACCGCTCTATGTGGTCAAGGACGTCCAGGTCGCACTGGAGCGCCTCGGCGCTTTCTCGCGCGCGCGCAGCGGCGCCTATGTCGCGGCGATCACCGGCTCCGTCGGCAAGACGTCGACCAAGGACATGGCCCGCGTCGTGTTCTCGCGCTTTGGCGAGACGCACGCATCGGCCGCTTCATACAACAATCATTGGGGAGTCCCGCTGTCGCTGGCGCGCATGCCCGCTTCCGCGCGTTTCGGCCTGTTTGAACTCGGCATGAATCACGCGGGCGAAATCGCCGCGCTGGTCGAGCAGGTGAAGCCCCATGTCGCCGTCATTACGCGCGTCGCGCCCGTGCATCTGGAGAATTTCGCCAACATCGAAGGCATAGCCGACGCCAAGGCGGAAATCTTCAGCGGGATTCTCGAAGGGGGCGTCGCGATCATAAACCGCGACGACGAGACCTATGAGCGTCTTGCCCAGGCTGCCGCCGCGTCCAAGGCCGCGCATGTCTTCACTTTCGGCTCGCATGAAAGCGCCGACGCGCGGCTGATCTCCTATGAAACGCAGAAAGGCATGGTCGCGGCGGAGGCGCGCATCTTTGGACGCCGGATAGATTATTTCCTCAACGCGCCGGGATTGCACATCGCCCAGAATGCGCTGGCGGTGCTGCTGGTGGCCCATGTATTTGACGTCGATCTTGACCAGGCGGCTGCCGCTCTGGAGGGTTTTACCCCTTCAATCGGGCGCGGACAGCGAGAGGATCTCACTATCGACGGCGCGGGGATCACATTGATCGACGAAAGCTACAACGCCAATCCGACCTCCATGCGCGCGGCTTTCGAACTGCTCAAGGCCTCTTCGCCGGGCGAGGGCGGGAGGCGCATCGCCGTTCTTGGCGACATGCTGGAGCTTGGACCGCAATCCGGCGAGCTGCATGCGGGGCTTGGCGAGGATCTCGCCGGCGCCGGCGTCGATCTGCTGTTCACGGCCGGCCCCAACATGGCGCGCGCCTATTACGCCGCGCCGGAAGCGATGCGCGGCGCGCACCGACCGACCGCCGCCGAACTGGAGGAGCCTTTCCTTGAGGCGTTGCGCTCCGGCGACGTGGTGATGATCAAGGGCTCCAATGGCTCGCGCATGGGGTCGATCGTCGCCGCACTACGCAATAAAGCCGCCCCTTCCGCGAACGCCAGTTGAGGATGTGAACCAATGCTAACGCTGCTCGCGGATTATTCGCATCTCTATGGCCCGCTCAACATCTTCCGCTACATCACGTTCCGCGCGGCCTGCGCGGCGGCGACGGCGTTGTATTTCGTGTTTTTCTTCTGGCCGGGGATCATCGCGGCGCTGCGCATAAAACAGGGCAAGGGTCAGCCCATTCGGGAAGACGGCCCCGCGTCGCATCTCATCACCAAGAAGGGCACGCCGACGATGGGCGGGCTGATGATCCTGTCGGGGCTCGTCGTCACCACATTGCTGTGGGCCAATCTCAAGAACCCTTACGTCTGGATCGTGCTGTTCGTCACCGTGTCCTTCGGCGGCATCGGCTTCTACGACGATTATCTCAAGGTCTCGAAACAGTCGCACAAGGGCTTCTCCGGCCGCATGCGATTGCTGCTCGAATTCATCATCGCTGGCGCGGCCTGTTACGCGCTGACGCTGGTGGGCGGCGAAGACACGGCCAAGCTCGGCTTGCCCATGCTCAAGGGCTTTCTGCTCAATCTCGGCTGGTTCTTCATTCCCTTCGCCGCCTTCGTGATCGTCGCGGCGGGCAATTGCGTCAATCTCACTGACGGACTCGACGGCCTCGCCATCGTGCCTTCGATGATCGCCGCCGGAACCTTCGCGATCTTCGCCTATCTCGTCGGCAATTCGATCTTCTCGAACTATCTTGGCGTCAACCACGTCTCGGGCGTCGGTGAACTCACCATCGTCTGTTCCGCGCTGATCGGCGCCGGGCTCGGCTTCCTTTGGTTCAACGCGCCGCCCGCGCAAATCTTCATGGGTGACACCGGCTCGCTCGCGCTGGGCGGATTGCTCGGCGCCGTCGCCGTGTCCGTAAAGCAGGAGTTCGTGCTGGCGATCGTCGGCGGCCTCTTCGTGCTGGAAGGCGCCTCGGTCATCATCCAGGTCGGCTACTTCAAGCTTACCGGAAAGCGCATCTTCCTGATGGCGCCGATCCACCATCACTTCGAGCAGAAGGGATGGCAGGAGCCGCAGATCGTGATCCGTTTCTGGATCATCGCATTCGTGCTCGCGCTCATTGGCCTTTCAACCCTCAAGCTGAGGTGATCATGACGCCTGTCAGCTCATTTTACGGCAGAAACGTCGCCCTCTTCGGCCTTGGCGGGTCTGGCCTCGCGACCGCCCATGCGTTGATCGCGGGTGGCGCCGGCGTCACAGCCTGGGACGACGGCGAAGCCGGACGCGCCAAGGCGCTGGCCGAGAATATTCACGTCGAGGATCTGAACGGCGCGGACTGGGGGCAGTTCGACGCGCTGATCCTCACGCCCGGCGTGCCGCTGACTCACCCCACGCCGCACTGGACCGTCCCATTGGCCAAGGCCGCGGGCGTCGAGATCATCGGCGACATCGAGCTGTTTTGCCGCGAGCGCGAAAAGCGCGCGGGCGGCGCGCCCTTCGTCGCCATCACCGGCACCAATGGAAAATCGACGACTACCGCGCTGATCGCCCATATTCTGCGCGAGGCGGGCCGCGACGTTCAGCTTGGCGGCAATATCGGCGTGCCGATACTGGCGCTGGAGCCGCCGGACGACGGCCGCATCCATGTCATCGAATGCTCGTCCTTCCAGATCGACCTTGCGCCGTCGCTCGCGCCGACCGTCGGCATTCTGCTCAATCTCACGCCGGACCATATCGACCGCCACGGCACGATGGAGAATTACGCGGCGGTGAAGGAGCGGCTTGTCGCGGGCGCCGAAATCGCGCTTGTCAGCGTCGACGACGCCTATTGCCACGCCATTGGCGCGCGGCTCACGCAAAAGGCTCGGCCGGGCCAGCGCGTCGCGCCGGTCTCGGCGCAGCGCGCGCTGGACTGGGGATTTTACGTTGAAGGCGACAAGATCATGTTCCGCGAGTCGGGGCATGGGCCAAAGGAGGCCGAGGAGATCGGCGGCCTTGCCGGCGCGCGCGCCCTGCGCGGCGCCCACAATGCGCAGAACGCCGCCTTCGCCGCCGCCGCATGCTGGGAGCTTGGCCTCGACGACGAGGAGATCGCACGAGGCCTGCTGAGTTACCCCGGCCTGCCGCATCGCATGGAAGAAGTCGCGCGTCAGGGCAATGTGATTTTCGTCAATGACAGCAAGGCCACCAATGCCGACGCCGCCTCCAAGGCGCTCGCGAGCTACGACGACATTTTCTGGATCATCGGCGGCAAGGCCAAGGAAGGCGGCATCGAGGAGCTGCGGCCCTTCTTTCCGCGCATCGCCAAGGCCTATCTGATCGGCGAGGCGATGGAGGCTTTCGCCGCGACGCTCGGCGGCGACGTTCCCTTCGAGCGCTGCGTCACCTTGCAAACCGCTACGCGGCACGCCGCCCACGACGCGGAGCATAGCGCGGCGGCGGAGCCGGTCGTGCTGCTTTCGCCGGCCTGCGCGTCCTATGACCAGTTCCCCAATTTCGAGGTTCGTGGCGACATGTTCCGCGACCTTGCGCTTCAGATCGTCTCGGGTCAGGGAGAAGCCTCATGATTTCTCGCGCGCAACGCACGCCGCTGTCCGACTGGGCCTGGACGATCGACCGCTGGCTGCTCGCGGCCATCGCCATGCTCATCGTCGCGGGCCTGGTGTTCTCGATGGCGGGCAGCCCGCCGGTGGCCGAGCGCCTGCATCTCGCCACCTTCCATTTCGTCAACCGCCAGGCTTTGTTCCTGCTGCCGGCCGTCGCCGTCATGTTCGGCGTCTCGCTGCTCAAGCCGCGCCACATCAGGCGCGCGGCGCTGGTGATGTTCGTCGTCTCGCTGGCGCTCGTCGTCGCGACGCTCTTCTTCGGCCAGGAAGTGAAGGGCGCGCGGCGCTGGATCTTCGGCATCCAGCCGTCCGAGTTCCTGAAGCCCGCCTTTGTCGTGCTTGTCGCCTGGGCCTTTTCGGAAGGAGCCAAGCGCAAGGACGTTCCCGGCAACATCATCGCGCTGCTGCTGTTTCCGCTGACGGTCGCGCCGCTTCTCCTGCAGCCGGACTTCGGCCAGACCATGCTGCTGTCAATGGTCTGGGCGATCCTGTTCTTCATGGCGGGCCTTCACTGGATGTGGGTCGCCGGCATCGGCGGGCTGGCGGTTTCGTCGACATTGCTGGCCTATAAATTCGTGCCGCATGTCCATGCGCGCATCCAGGCCTTTCTGGAGCCCCCGCCGCCGGTGACGGCCGGCGTGCCGACGAACTTCCAGTCCGAGACCGCGATCGAGAGCTTTATTTCCGGTTCCTGGTTCGGCAAGGGGCCGGGCGAAGGCACGGTCAAGCGCATCCTGCCGGATTCGCATACCGATTATATTTTCGCGGTCATCGGCGAGGAGTTTGGCGTCATAGTCTGCATCGCGCTCGCCGCTCTCTTTGCTTTCATCGTGGTGCGCAGCCTCCTGGCCGCCGCGCGCAACGAAGACCCCTTCTGCCGCTTCGCAACCGCCGGCCTCGTGATGCTGTTCGGTCTGCAAAGCTGCATCAACATGATGGTGAATCTGCAGCTCATGCCCGCCAAGGGCATGACCTTGCCCTTCGTTTCCTATGGCGGTTCGTCGCTGATTTCCCTCGCCGTGGAAATGGGCTTCCTGCTCGCCGTGACGCGCAGGCGCCCGCGCTCGCATGCGCTGACCCAGTCCTCCGGGCCACAGTCGCATGATGCGCCGATGGGCGCACTGGGAGCCTCCGCATGAGCGATGGTCCCGTGCTTCTGGCCGCCGGGGGCACCGGCGGACATTTGTTTCCCGCCGAAGCCCTCGCGCATGTTCTCAAGCAGCGGGGCGTCGCGGTCGAGCTTGTGACAGACGAGCGCGCCCTGCGTTACGGCGACAGCTTCCCCGCGCGCGCCATGCACACGATTCACTCGGCGACGCCGCGTGGAGGATCGCTGCTTGCGCGGGCGAGCGCCGTGGCGCGGCTCGGCCTCGGCGTCATCGAGGCGCTGGCGCTGATCCGCCGCGTTCAGCCCAGCGTCGTGATCGGCTTTGGCGGCTATCCCACCGTGCCGCCGCTCGTCGCCGCATGGCTGCTGCGCACGCCGACCGTGCTGCATGAAGCCAATGGCGTGATGGGCAAGGCCAATCGCTTTCTGGCCGGTCGCGTGGACGCCATAGCCGCGGGCTTTCCGCTCGGGAATGTTGCGGCAACGCTGCAAGGCAAGATCGTCGTCACCGGAAATCCGCTGCGGCCCAACGCGCTCGCGGCGATGAACGAGCCCTATCCCGAGAGCGATGGACGCTTGCGTCTGCTCGTCACCGGCGGGTCGCAGGGCGCGCGGGTGATGTCGGATGTTGTTCCGGCCGCCATCGCGGCTTTGCCGGAGGAGTTGCGCGGCAAGCTCGTCATCGTGCAGCAAACGCGGCAGGAAGACATCGCGCGGGTGACCGGCGTCTATGAACGCGCGAGCGTGAAGGCCGAGATCGCGCCCTTCTTCACCGATCTGCCGCAGCGCATCGCGCAGGCGCAACTTGTCATCGCACGCTCCGGCGCCTCGACGGTCTCCGAGCTTGCGGCGATCGGACGCGCCTCGATTCTGGTTCCGCTGCCGCATGCGCTGGATCAGGATCAGGCGAACAACGCCGCCGTGCTGAAGGCCGCCGGCGGAGCGGAAGTCGTCGCGCAGGAGAATTTCACGCCGCGCTTTCTGAGCGAGCGGCTGGCGCAATTGATTTCCGATCCAGAGCAATTGCGAATCCGCGCGCAAAACGCGAAAAAGGCCGGCGTCGCCGACGCCGCCGAGCGGCTTGCGGATCTGGCGCTGAAAACAGCGGCCGCGCGCAAGCGGGTAGAGGCGTCGAAGGCGAGCGCCTGAAGGATTTTGCGCCTCCTCTCTCGCGCTTGCCTGCAAGGGATGAGGAAAAGTAACGGTAATTTTCGCGCTATCGCGCAAGAACGGAGACCTTGATGAAACTGCCGAGCGAACTTGGCCCCATTCATTTCGTCGGCATCGGCGGCATCGGCATGTCGGGCATCGCCGAGGTTCTGATGAATCTGGGCTACACCGTTCAAGGCTCCGACGCCTCGGAAAACGCCAATGTGAAGCGCCTCGTGGACAAGGGCGCGCATGTGCATATTGGCCATGACGCCAAGTCGCTTGGAGACGCCGCCGTGGTCGTGGTTTCGACCGCGATAAAGCGCGACAATCCGGAGCTCGTCGCAGCGCGCGAGCGCCGTCTGCCCGTGGTGCGCCGCGCGGAAATGCTCGCCGAGCTGATGCGCCTCAAGCAATGCGTCGCCATCGCGGGAACGCATGGCAAGACGACGACGACCTCGCTGGTCGCGACATTGCTGGACGCGGGCGGCCTCGATCCGACCGTCATCAACGGCGGCATCATCAACGCCTATGGCACCAATGCGCGCCTTGGCGCCGGGGACTGGATGGTTGTGGAGGCCGACGAAAGCGACGGCACCTTCCTGAAGCTTCCAGCCGATGTCGCCATCGTCACCAATATCGACCCGGAACATCTCGATCACTTCCACACATTCGACGCGATCAAGGACGCCTTTCTCCAGTTCATCGAGAATCTCCCTTTTTATGGCTTCGCGGTGATGTGTCTCGATCATCCGACGGTGCAGGAGCTGGTTGGCCGCATCGCCGATCGCCGCGTCTATACCTATGGCGAGAATCCTCAGGCTGACGTGCGGCTGATGGACGTCAATCTCGAAGGCGGCGTCTGCCGTTTCAATGTTCTGCTTCGCGACCGCAAGACTTCGCAGGCGACCTATCTCGACAATCTCCTGCTGCCCATGCCGGGACATCACAATGCGCTGAACGCCACGGCGGCGATCACCGTCGCTTATCAGCTCGGCTTCTCGCCGGATCAAATCCGCAAGGCGCTCGCAGGCTTTGGCGGCGTCAAGCGGCGCTTCACCAAGACGGGCGAATGGAACGGCGTCACCATCTTCGACGATTACGCCCATCATCCGGTGGAAGTCGCGGCAGTGCTGCGCGCCGCCCGCGCCTCGACCAAGGGCAAGGTCGTCGCGGTGGTGCAGCCGCATCGCTACACGCGGTTGCAATCCCTGTTCGATCAGTTCGCGACCTGCTTCAATGACGCAGACGCGGTGATCGTCGCCGATGTTTACCCGGCGGGCGAGCAGAAGATCGAGGGCGTCGACCGTGACCATCTCGTGGGGGCGATCAAGGCGCATGGCCATCGCCGCGCGATCGGGCTGCCGTCGCCCGAAGTGTTGCCGGCGATGATCCGTGAGATTGTAACGCCGGGTGATTATGTCGTCTTCCTTGGCGCGGGCAATATCACGCAATGGGCCTATGCGCTGCCGGAGCAGCTTGAGGCGAAGCCGTGAGCGCCGTGCTCACAGGGCGATGAAAACGGACCGAGAAACCAGAACGCGCATGAGCTTTCCCGACATCACCGCCGACCTTCGCGCGCAAATGCCCGAACTGCGAGGGCATTTCACGGCGAATGAGCCGCTTGCGCCATACACCTGGTTTCGGGTTGGCGGTCCGGCGCAGGCGCTGTTCATGCCGGCGGACGAGGATGATCTTGTCTATTTTTTGCAGCGCTTGCCGAGCGAGATTCCGGTCACCGTCATCGGGCTCGGCTCCAATTTGATCGTGCGTGACGGCGGCGTGGCTGGAGTAGTCATACGCCTGTCAGCGAAGGGCTTTGGCGGCGTCGCCGTGCGGGAAGGCTACCTTGTCACGGTTGGCGCGGCGGTTCCCGACGTCAAGGCGGCCCGCGCCGCCGCAGAGGCGGGAATCGACGGACTGGCCTTCTTTCGGGGCATTCCCGGTTGTATCGGCGGCGCGCTGCGCATGAACGCCGGCGCGCATGGCGGCGAAACCAGGGACGCACTGATTGAAGCGCATGGCGTCACGCGAAGCGGCGAACGCGTCGTGTTCCGCAACGCCGACATGGGTTTTTCCTATCGCCACAGCGAGGCGCCAGAGGACGTGATCTTCACGCGCGGGACTTTTCAGGGGCGCCCCGGCGATCCGGCGACCATACTCGCCGAGATGGATCGCATCACGCAGGCGCGCGAAGCCTCGCAGCCGATCCGAGAGAAAACGGGCGGCTCGACCTTCAAGAATCCCGAAGGCCATAAGGCTTGGCAGCTGGTGGACGCCGCCGGATGTCGCGGGCTTGTCCTCGGCGACGCTCAGGTGAGCGAAATGCATTGCAACTTTCTCATCAATCGCGGCAAGGCGACCGCCGCCGACATCGAGGCGCTTGGCGAGGAAGTGCGCGGGCGCGTGCTGGCG
>Ga0182030_10008956_pt1 | contig 20594 bp, 21 predicted proteins | sample 812S3MmetaG_FD_121299 | JGI IMG/M metagenome (GOLD analysis project Ga0182030, IMG submission 121299) | Permafrost microbial communities from Stordalen Mire, Sweden - 812S3M metaG (Illumina Assembly) | ecosystem: Environmental > Terrestrial > Soil > Wetlands > Permafrost | place: Sweden... | reverse complement strand
CTGTGGAAATGTGGACAAGGCAAGCGCCTTGACCACAGTCCCACAGGAGAACAAAAACAGAAGAAGCGGACATTTCATGTGCTACCAAAACCGGACAAGTTAATTAGCTGTCGACAGACGGCGCGGCTCGATGCGCGTGGCGAGCAGCGGCAGCAGCAGATAGAAATGCTCCTCGACGGCCAGCGACCAGGTCGGCGCGAAGAAGCGTCCGGGAAAGCCGCCGTCCAGGCCAAATCGCCAGTTTTGCGCAAAGAGCAGATAGGTCGAGAGCGGGTAGTGGCCGCTCCACAGCCATGTCTGCGTTGACCCGCCGGCGCTCAGCCAAAGCGCTTCGGCTGCGAAGCCGCCAAAAATCAGCACGAGAAACATCGGCAGAATGCGCAGCGCGCGCCTCAGGAAAAATCTCGTGATGACGCCGGGTCTGTCGCGGCTGCGCAGCAGATTGGCGGTCAAAAGATAGGCCGAGAGGACGAAGAACAGATCGACGCCCGCCGTGCCCGCGTGAAGCAAATGCTGCGCCGCCGTCGGGAGATCGAGATATTCCCAGGCGGAGGCGCCGGCGAAAATATGCCGTTGGAGCACCATCAAAATAGCGATTCCGCGCAAAGCGTCGATGCGGAGGATGTGCGGGGTCATGCGATTTCCCGGGGCGATCGCGAAAAGAGGCCCCACTATGCCCGCCAGGAATGGATAAAACGTTGCGCGGCGCGGACAGCTTCGTTGATACCCGGCGAAGGCGCCCTAGTTCAGCGGCTTGGAGGGCAAGGCGTTTGGAGGGGAAGATATTGTTGACGACGCAATATCGTCGCCGCGCTTGCCGGATCGCTCTCGCGGTCTTGCTGTGGCCAGCGCTGGCGGGGTGTGAAACCGCGCCGCAACCGGATTTGCATTGCCGGCGCGGCAAAAACGCGAACCAAGCGCCGGCCCAAGGGTCGGCCTATGCGGATTGCCCTCGCTCGAACGACCAGGCTGAAACGAGAGGCAGGTCGGCGACTCCTCCCAGTGGATTCAGGTGACGGCGGATTCAGGTGACGGCGCCTTGCGTGGTGGGGGAAGTAGGACTCGAACCTACGAAGGCATAGCCAGGGGATTTACAGTCCCCCCCCTTTGCCGCTCGGGACATTCCCCCACAGATCCGAACGCGCCGCGAAGGGGTTCGGACGAAGACCGGCGCAAACGCGCAGGGCCTCAAGCCCCGCGCTTATGGGAACATCGCGGGCCTCTGTCAACCCCGACGGGCAGACGAGCCACGGTGGACGCGCGCGACGAGTTGGGCCGCGACGATGAGGCGGCGGATTTGCGGGCTCGGATTGGGATTTGAGGCGCGGCCTTGCCTTCTCCCACTTTGGGAGAAGGCGTCACGTGAAGCATGACGGACGAGGGCTGTCGCGGCTAGGTTGACTCATTCCCACGGACCCTCATCCGACCCCGCCATAGCCCGTCATTTATGACGGGGCTGCGTTCTCCCGTTCCACCGGAGAAGGAAGAGCCGCCAACCTCTCTCTATGTATATAATTTTGCGACATTTTCTCGCTCACAGCCGCGACGGTTTGGCGCATGGCGAAAGGTCGCGTTCGGCGTAGCTTTCATCTTGGCGAGGCCGATGCTTCGCCCGCGCCAACGATAAAGATCGGGCGCGTCCGGAAACGCAACAAGGAGACCGTCCATGAGCACGAATATCGGTGAAGGCGAAATCTCTCCTAAAGTCATGATCTTCGCCGGCGCCGGCGCGATCGTTGGCGCCATTCTCGGCGGCGCCGTGCTGGGCTTCCCGGCTCTTATCGCCAGCACCATCGTCTTCGGCCTCGCCGGCGGCGTCTTGGGCGCCTTTTTCTAAGCCCTAGTATCCGCTTCATCCTCAATGAATTGCGAGCCGCTATGCGACTCGCCCTTCATTGAGGGCGGATACCAGCCCGCGCGCGCCGCCCCGCTTCGCGCCCAAACGGGCGGCGCGCAAATAATCCCGTTGATCCGGCGCAGCTAAGCCGGCATGAATAAGTCATGCGACCGCTCGCCGCCCTGCTCCTCGCCGTCCTGCTCCTCCCCGCCGCCGCGCTCGCCGAGCCGCTGGCGGTCAAGGTCGGCGTGCTGCGGCAGGCGCATACGCGCGAGACCCTTTCCATTCAGGACATTCCCACCGCCGACGACGCGCTGGCCGGCGCGTTGATGGGCGCCGCCGACAACAACACCACCGGCAAATTCACCGGCCAAACCTTCGAGACCATCGACGCGAAACTTGGCGAGGACGAGGACGCCGGCGCGGCGCTGGATAAGCTTCTGAGCGACGGCGCGCGGCTCATCATCGCGGACCTTTCCGCCGACGCGCTGCTAAAGGCCGCCGACCGCGCCAAAGCCCGCGGCGCGCTGCTGTTCAACATATCGGCCCCCGACGAAAGTTTGCGCGAGGAAAACTGCCGCGCCAATGTCGTGCATGTCGCGCCCTCGCGGGCGATGCTGGCCGACGGCCTCGCGCAATATCTGATGTGGAAGCGCTGGAGCCGCTGGCTGCTGATCAAGGGGTCTCACGCGGAAGACGAGCTGCTCGCGAGCGCCTATCGCCAAGCCGCCAAAAAGTTCGGCGCGAAAATCGTCGAGGAGCGCGTTTACGAGGACATCGGCGGCGGGCGGCGCAGCGATTCGGGCTCGGTGCAGACGCAGCGGCAAATGCCGGTGCTGACGCAAAGCGCGCCCGCCTATGACGTGCTGATCGCCGCCGACGAGTCCGAGGTTTTCGCCGGCTATCTGCCCTATCGCACCTTCGACCCGCGCCCGGTGGCGGGGTCCGGGGGACTCGTGCCGACCAATTGGGACAGCGCGCATGAGCAATGGGGCGCGCAGCAATTGCAGAACCGATTCATGCAGACCTTTCGCCGCACGATGAACGCGCGCGACAACGGCGCCTGGCTGGCGATGCGGATGATCGGCGAAGCTTCTACGCGCACGGCGTCGAACGAGCCTTTGAAGATGCGCGAATTTTTGACCGGGGCGGAGTTCTCCATCGCGGCGTTCAAGGGCGTTCGGCTGACGCTGCGCGATTGGAACCAGCAGTTGCGCCAGCCGATCCTGCTCTCGGACGGGCGCATGGTCGCCTCGGTCTCGCCGCAGGAAGGCTATCTGCACCAGACCAGCGAACTCGACACGCTGGGCCGCGACCGGCCCGAAACCAAATGCAGGCTGCAATGATGAAATTTGTTCCGGCGCTTCTCGCGACGCTGCTGCTCGCCTCCCCCGCCCACGCCTATCTCGCTTATGTCAGCAACGAGAAGGGCAACAGCATCACCGTCATCGACACCGAGACGTTGCAGGCGATCAAGACCATAAAAGTCGGGCGGCGGCCGCGCGGCGTCGAACTGACCAAGGACGGCTCGGAACTGTTCATTTGCGCCGGCGACGACGACTCGATTCAGGTGCTCGACACCAAGACTTTGCAAATCACCGGCAAGCTGCCGTCCGGTCCCGACCCTGAGTTGATGGCGCTGAGCCCCGACGGCAAGACGGTCTATGTCTCCAATGAAAACGACAATCTCGTCACGATGATCGACACGCAGACGAAGCGCCAGATCGGCGACGTGCCGGTCGGCGTCGAGCCCGAGGGCATGGCCGTCAGCCCCGATGGCAATATTCTCGTCAACACGTCCGAAACGACGAATATGGCGCATATGATCGACACGCGCACGAAACAAATCATCGCCAATATTCTCGTCGACGCGCGCCCGCGCTTCGCGCAGTTCAAACCCGACGGCTCGGAGCTGTGGGTGTCGTCGGAAGTCGGCGGCACGGTCGCGGTGATCGACCCGGTCAAGCATGTCGTCAAGCAGAAGATCAGCTTCGAGATCGCCGGCCTGTCGAAGGAGGCGATTCAGCCGATCGGCATTTCCTTTTCGAAGGACGGCAAGCGCGCTTTCGTGGCGTTGGGGCCGGCCAATCGCGTCGCGGCGATCGACGCGGAAAGCAAGAAAATCGACAAATATCTGCTGGTCGGCCAGCGCGTGTGGCATCTCGCCTTCACGCCGGACGAAAAATATCTTCTGACCGCCAATGGCGTCTCCAACGACGTGTCGGTCATCGACGTCGCGAGTCTTAAGGTGGTGAAGTCGATTCCGGTGGGGGCCTTTCCCTGGGGCGTCGTGGTGGCGCCGAAATGAGTTTTTACCCGCCGGATTCCTCGCCGTCATTGCGAGCGGAGCGAAGCAATCCAGGAGTCACGGGCGGCCCCTGGATTGCTTCGTCGCTTTCGCTGCTCGCAAAGACGGGCGTTGCGATGGGGCCGTCGTCATGACCGACGCGCCGGCGCTGTGCGTGACAAAACTCTCGCACGCCTATGGCGCGCGCAAGGCGCTCGACGATGTGAGTTTTTCGCTGGAGCGCGGCTCCTTCGCCGTGCTGCTGGGGCTCAACGGCGCCGGCAAGAGCACGCTGTTTTCGCTGGTCACCGGGCTATACTCCGCGGGCGGCGGGCGCGTAAGAATCTTCGGCTTCGACATAGCCAAACAGCCGGGCGAGGCGCTGCGACGGCTTGGCGTGGTGTTTCAGGCGCGCACGCTCGATCTTGAATTGAGCGTGACGCAGAACTTAGCTTATCACGCCGCGCTGCACGGCATTGGCCCGAGCGAGGGCAAGCGCCTCGCGCGAGAAGCGCTGGAGCGGGCGGGACTCAATGAGCGCGCCGGCGACAAGGCGCGCGATCTCTCGGGCGGCCAGATGCGCCGCGTCGAAATCGCGCGCGCGCTGTTGCACAAGCCCAGCCTGCTGCTGCTGGACGAACCGACCGTCGGCCTCGACATCAAAGCGCGCGCCGATATTTTGGCGCATGTGCGCTCGCTGGTCGCGCAAGAAAATCTCGCGGTGCTGTGGACGACGCATCTGATCGACGAGGTCGAGCCCGGCGACAAGGTCGTCGTGCTGCACCTGGGCAAGATGCTCGCCAACGGAACCGCCGCCGAGATTGTTTCCGCGCAAGGCGTGGAGACGATCGGCGCGGCGTTCGAGAAGCTGACGGCGGAGGCGAAGCCATGACCCCCTTCACCCCCGCGCAATACGCCACCTGCCTTGGCGGAATCGTTTGGCGCGAGGCGTTGCGCTTTTTGCATCAGCGCGAGCGCTTCGTCTCGGCGCTGGTGCGGCCGCTGGTTTGGCTGTTCATCTTCGCGGCGGGGTTTCGCTCGGTGCTGGGCGTGTCGATCATCCCGCCCTACGACACTTATGTGCTGTACGAGGTCTATATCACGCCGGGCCTGATGGCGATGATCCAGCTGTTCAACGGCATGCAGTCGTCGCTGTCGATGGTCTACGACCGCGAGATGGGCAATATGCGCACGCTGCTCGTCTCGCCGTTCCCGCGGTGGTTTTTGCTCGGCTCGAAACTGTTCGCCGGCGTCGCGGTGTCGGTGTTGCAGGTCTATGCCTATCTGATCGTCGCTTATTTTTGGGAGATCGAGCCGCCGACCAAATGGGGCTATCTCACGGTGCTGCCGGCGCTGGCGCTGTCGGGCCTGATGCTCGGCGCGCTTGGCATGCTGCTGTCGTCGCTGATCAAGCAGCTGGAGAATTTCGCCGGCGTGATGAACTTCGTGATCTTCCCGATGTTCTTTGCGTCCTCCGCGCTCTATCCGCTGTGGCGCGTCAAGGAGTCCGGCCCCTGGCTGTATTATTTTTGCGCGCTAAACCCCTTCACCCATGCGGTGGAGCTGATCCGCTTCGCCTTCTATCAACAGGTGTCCTGGGAGTCGCTTGGCGCCGTCGCCCTATATACGAGCCTGTTCCTGTTCGCCGCGCTGCGCGCCTATGATCCGGCCAAGGGGCTATTGACGCGCAAGGGCGGGTGAGCGTCGGACGCGCTCGGGAAACACTGGTCATGACGTTGAGCAACATAGCGACATTCGAGCTTCAGCTTTTGCGCGCGGTGGCGGCGCTTTACGCGCAGCATCCAAAGCCGGTGAATATGGGCAGCCTGCGGATTCTCGCACCGCATATCGAGGCGGGCGACCCGGATTACAATATTCGCGTGGAGGAAGCGGCGGGGACGCTGCGATGGCTGCATCGCAACGGCATTGTCATAGGCGACCTGCACGCGGGCGAGGATATCGCGTCCATCGGGGACGCGCAGCTGTCGCTGGCGGCCTATGTGAAGTTGAGGGCGACTGAAGGCGGCGGCGGCAAAACCCTCGGGCGAATCGCCATTGAAACGCTCGCGAGCGGGACGGAACAGGAAATAGCCGCCATCGCGGCTCTTGTCGTGCAGCGCCTGTGCGGCCGGGAGAGCGCCTTCCGCCGCGTCAACGCGTCTCCGACGTCGTGGTGACGAAGCCTTGGCTTCCCCGCCTTACTTCTTGCGCCCCTTCTTGCGCGGCGGCTCCTCCAGCGGCAGGTCGGCCGGGCGCTTGACGCCTTCCGCGAGCTGCGTGCCGAGCGTCAGCGCGCGCGCTTCGGTCACGCGCAGCGCGCAATAGCCGTAATCGGCCTCTTGCAGATAGTTGCGGCAAATCTCCTCGCGATGCGAGGAGAAGCCCGCCTGCTCGCGCACCAAGAGTTTGCGCAGCGGCTTGTCTTTCTTGTTTTTGGTGTAAAGCAGCCGGAAATCCGCGCGCACGGTCTTTTCGACGCGGGCGCGGATGTTCAGCATCTGCTTGCCGCGCTTGTCGTCGAAGTCCTTCTCGCCCCACAGGCCGGTCGGGTCGATGCGGCAGTCGGCAGCCTTGATTTCGCAGACGCCGCTTTCGGCGGTGACGAGAATGGCGCCGTCGAGCACGTCGAAGCTGAACGGACAGGCGGGGAACTCGACCTTATAGCGGCGCAGCCCGGCGTCGCCCTCGCGCGGCGTCAGTTTGAGCGGCGTCGGGGTCACGTCGATGCGGCAACTGTCGCCGGAGCGCGACATGCGGTCGCCGGTCAGCGTCAGCCGGGACAGTTGCGTGTCGCCGCCAAGACTCTGAAACTCCACGACGCTGCGCGAACCGTCCTGATAGAGCGCCTTGCCGATAATGGCGTCGTCGGTCGGCGGCTTTGGCGCAATCGCCGGCCCCTTCGCCGCCTCGTCTTCCTTGTCGCCAGCCAGACGCGCCCTTTTATGCGCCGGCTTGCCGCCGCCGCGGGCCGCCGGTTGTCCGACCCCTTCCGCAACCGCGCCCTCCTGCGCCGGCGCGACGGCGCCCGGCAAGGAGATTTGCGCATGGGCGATCGGCGCGTGGCCCGTCAGCAGCGCGGCGAGAGCGGCCATTACCCCGGCGCGCCGCCGGCAAGGCTCGGAAAACCAGCGGTTCGACATTTTCGCAGGGCAGCCATTCATTGCAGGGCAGTCATTCATTGAAAGAGCGGGAAAGAAAGGGCGCCGCGCCTAGCGCGGCGACAACACCATGATCATTTGCCGGCCTTCCATCGAAGGCTCCAACTCGACTTTGGCGATCGTCGCGGTCTCGGTCTTGACCCTGGTCATCAAGCGGTAGCCGATGTCCTGATGCGCGATCTCGCGGCCACGAAAGCGCAGCGTGATCTTCACCTTGTCGCCTTCCTCGAAGAAACGGCGCGCGGCCTTCATCTTGGTGTCGTAGTCGTGATCGTCGATGCCGGGACGCAGCTTGATCTCCTTGACTTCGACGATCTTCTGCTTTTTACGCGCCTCGGCGGCGCGCTTTTGTTCGAGAAAACGGAATCGTCCGTAATTCAATATCTTACAAACGGGCGGTTCAGAGTTCGGGTCGATCTCGACGAGATCGAGTTCCTCGGTTTCGGCAAGCTCCAACGCCTGCAGGAAGGGAACAACGCCGTGGTTCTTGCCTTCGGAATCGATCAGCCGAACCTCTCGCGCGCGAATCTCCTTGTTTGTTCTGAGGCCTTCCTTTTGCGGGGCCGCAGTGCTCTTCATGGGACGTCGAATGGATGTTCTCCTTTGAGGAAACAAAGGCCGGGTCCTATCGGCCGAAACGCTGGAGGCCACGTCTTAGTCTCAAGCCCGCGACGGCGGACCTCCAACGCCAGCAGAATCCCACTATTGGCGCGCATGTCAACCACGCGCGCCCTCGAATGGGCGAAAAACCTTGGACTGTGGCGCCGGCGCCGATGTTCTCGGCTATTTCGTCCCGAGCTGGATCACCATGTTGTAGTCCTCGCTGGCGTGATTGCCGTCGCCCTTGGCCTCATAGGCGAGGCCGCGGTGGCGATAGGCGGTCGCGTCCTTGGGGTCGATCCGAATCGCCTCGCTGTAATCGGCGATGGCGGCGTCGAGATCGCCCTGGGATTTTTTGCCCCTCGCCACATAGATGTCGCCGCGGCCGCGCAGCGACACGGGGTCGTCCGGCGCGAGTTCCAGCGCCTTGTTGGCGTCGGCGAGGGCGCGCTCGTATTCGCCCTCCCCCTTAAAGGCCAGGGCGCGGTTGAGATAGGTGTGGGCGAGACTGGCGTCGAGCCGCAGCGCCGCGTCGTAATCGGCGACGGCGCGGGCGTAGTCCTTGTTCGTCTGATAGGCGTTGCCGCGATTGTTGAGCGCGACGGCGCGGTCGTGCGGCGACGTGCGCTTGTCGCCGGCGATGCGCGCGCAGGCGGCGATGATCTTGCCCCGGTCGCCGTCCTCCCGCTTGCACGCGCTCCAATCGACGTCGCTCGCCGCGAGCACGGGGCCGGAGCCGAGCATGGTCGCCAGAACGCAATAAAATCTCAGGCTGTTGCGCATCTTTCGTCTCCCGGTGGCCACGCGCCGGCGATTCCTACACCAGGCGCGCCCGAAGACAAGAGGCGAGAGGCGGGAGGGCTTCAACCAGGTCGGCCGCGCTCCTTCTCCCCTAAACGGGAGAGGAAAAAAGCGGCCTAAAGCCACTCCGCCAGCAGCGCATTGACCTCGCGCGCGCCGTCTTCCGGGGTCCAATGCGTGACGCGCGGCAGCCGCTCTATGCGCAGATTCTTCACGTAACGCTCGGTTCCCTCCAGACAGCACAGGTCGAGCGCGACATCCCGCTCGCCCCAGATCATCAGCGTCGGCGTCACAATCGGCGTCGCCAGATCCTCGGCTTCGAACAGGTCGGGCGCGGCGGCGCGATACCAGTTGAGCATCGCCTTCAGCGCGCCGGGCTCGCAAGCGCTGGCGCGGTAAATGGCGATGATTTCGTCCTCGAACGACCCCTGGCGCGCGGTGTTGCGAAAAATCCATTCGATCAATGCGCCGCCACGCAGCGACAGCAGAAATTCCGGCAACAGCGGCGTCTGGAACAGCTTCACATAGCGGGAACGGCGCTTTTGCGCGGGCGTCTGGAGCGCGCTGACGAAACAGCGGGGATGCGGGGCGTTCAGCGCGACCAGCCGCTCCAGCGGGCGCAAGGCCCGCGCGGCGAAGGCGAAGGCGAGCAGACCGCCCCAATTGTGGCCGATCAGCGCGACGCTGTTCGCGCCCGCGGCGTCGATCAGCCCGGCGATGTCGGCGAGCAAGGGGGCAAGGCGATAATCCTCGCGGCGGGGCGGCCGGCTCGTGCCGCAATAACCGCGCTGATTGACCGCCCAGACGCGAAATCCCTTGGCGACCAGCGTGGGAATCTGATGGCGCCATTGCAGCGCGCTCTGCGGAAAGCCGTGCAGCAGCAAGGCGAGGCGGTCGCCGCCGCCGGCCTCGAACACCTCGAACTCCAGCCCGTTGGCGGCGACGACGATGCGCCGCGCGCCAAGAATCTCCTCGACGCTCCTCAACTCGCTCAACCGAAGTCCATGCCGGCCATCGCCGGACAATTGCCGCAGGGCGCGCCGCCCTCCATCGCCGCGCAACGAGCGGCTTCGCTCGCAGCGCTCGGGCCGCCCGAGGCGGGCTTGGCGATCAGCGAAATCCGGCGGTCGAGCCGCGCGCCGCCGCATTTCGGACAGGCGGGCGTTTCGCTGGCGCGAACCAGGGTCTCGAAATCATGGCCGCAGTCGGCGCAGGCATAGGCGTAAATCGGCATAAGGCGTCCTTCGAAAAGGTTGCGACGCCGCCTATATCACGCCAACAGCGCCGCGACGCAAGGAGGAGCGTGATGACAAGGCCCAAAACGCTGAGCGTAAGCGCGCTCATGCGCGGCGCGAAGGGAAGCTGGAGCGAACTTCAGCGACATGCCGGGGGGTTGTTCTGGGCGATGGGCGCGGGGGAGAGCGCCGGGTCCGGCGGCATTTGGCAATTGGCGAGGGAGATGCGACTTTAAATTCGCTCTGGCCTGACCGTTCTGGAATCCGCTGGCCCGCCGTGCGATATGAAGACCGCGCCGCGAGGGCGCGCGCAATTGTCGGAGAAGAGATCGTTGACGCCAAACAAGCTGTATTACGGCGACAATCTCGGCGTCCTGCGCGAGAGCATCGGCGACGAGTCGGTGGATCTGATCTATCTCGACCCGCCGTTCAACTCCAACGCCAGTTACAATGTCCTGTTCTCGTCCCCGTCGGGAGAGCAGTCGAAGGCGCAGATCGAGGCCTTCGATGACACTTGGCATTGGAATGACACAGCGGAACTGGCCTTCGACGAAGTGCTTAAGGGGCCGAACGCGCAGGCGTCGATGATGCTGCGGGCGATGCGGAGCGCGCTCGGCGCCAACGACATGATGGCCTATCTCGCCATGATGGCGGTGCGGCTGCTGGAACTGCACCGCGTGCTGAAGCCGACGGGGTCGCTGTATCTGCACTGCGACCCCACAGCCAGTCATTATTTGAAGGTGCTGCTGGATGCAGTGTTTGGGAAGGAAAACTTCCAAAACGAGATCACGTGGAAACGCACGTTCGTGCATGGCGATAGCAAGACATGGAGCCGCGCCGCTGATAAATTGTTTTTTTACACGAAGAGCCAAATGTTTACTTGGAATGCACCAATTGAACCACACTCTGAGAAATATCTTGAGAGCCATTATTCGTCTGAGGACCAATTAGGACGCAGGTTTCAATTGACATCCATTCTGAGTCCGTCTCCGCGCCCAAATATGATGTATGAATGGAAGGGCTTTCCCTCTCCTCCTTTGGGTTGGCGATTTTCCAAAGAACGGATGGCGGAGTTGGACGCTAAGGGATCGATTCATTACCCGAGAAAAAAAGATGGAAGTTTTGATTTCGAAAAGAGACCTAGATTCATACGATATCTCGATGAACAAAAGGGAACAGTGGTAACGACAGTCTGGACGGACATTCCACCGATCAATTCACAAGCTAAAGAACGTCTCGGCTACCCGACCCAGAAGCCCGTCGCGCTGCTAGAACGCATCGTCACCGCCTCATCCAACCCCGGCGATGTCGTGCTCGACCCGTTCTGCGGCTGCGGCACGACCGTCCACGCCGCGCAAAAACTGGGCCGGCCGTGGATCGGCATAGACATCACCCATCTCGCCGTCGCGCTGATCGAACGACGCATTAGGCAAGCCTTTCCCGGCCTGAAGTATGAAGTCTACGGCGTCCCGAAAGACCTTGAGGGCGCCCGCAACCTCGCCGAACGCGACAAGCACGAGTTTCAAAAATGGATCGTCGCGACAATCGGCGGCCAACCCGGCAAGAAGGGCATGGATCGTGGCATAGACGGCTATTTGCATTTCCGCGACGCCGACAAGAAGCCGCAATTCGCGATTGTCAGCGTCAAGGGCGGCGCCACCAACCCCGGCCACATACGCGATCTAAAAGGCGTGATGGAGCGCGAGCAGGCGAAGCTCGGCATATTCTTGACGCTCAACAAGCCCACCCGCGAAATGGAGAAGGAGGCCGCCGCCGCCGGCATATATGAGACCGGCGGCCAAAAGATTTCCCGCATCCAAATCCTGACGGCGGCGGAGGTCATCGACGACCGGCGGCCGCAGACGCCGTTTGGCCACACCGAAAGCTTGAAGAAGGCGAGCCGGGAGACCGGGGAGGAGCAAGGCGAACTGCTGTGATCGCGGCCAACTCCGGCCCAAAACCTGCTATAGAGACGCTTCCGCTCGCAGGCTTCGCCTAAGGATCGCGACCCGTCATGAACGAAGACAACGCTTCCGCCGCCGCCGTTCCCGCGCCCGCCGCGCCGCAAAAATCCGAGGCGCATAAGGGCGATCATGGCCTGCACGAGGACGTGCGGCTGCTCGGCCGGCTGCTCGGCGAGACGGTGCGCGAGCATGAGGGCGACGAGGCCTATGAGCGCATCGAGACGATTCGCCGCCTCTCGGTCGCCGCTTCCCGCAACGGCGACCTGGACGCCGACCGCAAGCTCGATCAACTGCTGCGCAACCTGTCCGCCAAGGAGGCGCTGACGGTCATTCGCGCCTTCAGCTACTTTCTGCATCTTGGCAATATCGCCGAGGATCTGCATCCGTTGCAGCAGCGCGCGCGGGCCGAGGCCGCCGGCGACAAGACCAGCCTTGTCGAGCCCAGCCTCTCGCGCACCTTCGCGCATTTGCGCAAGGCCTCGGTCGGCGCCGGCAGGATCGCGCAGGTGCTCGCGCGAGGTTGGGTGTCCCCCGTGCTCACCGCGCATCCGACCGAGGTGCGGCGCAAGAGTCTGCTCGACGCCGAACATTCGATCTTCGCGCAGCTCGCGGCGCGCGAACATCTGCGCTCCAAGACCGATCTCGCGCAGAACGAAGCGCAGCTGCACGCCCGCATCTCGCAGATGTGGCAGACCGAACTGTTGCGCCAATCGCGCCTCACCGTGCGCGACGAAATCGAAAACACGCTGAGCTATTACCGCTCCACCTTCCTGCGCGAGATTCCGCATCTTTACGCCGACATCGAGCGGCGCATCGACGGGCTGCGCGTGCCGCCGTTCCTGCGCATGGGCACATGGGTCGGCGGCGACCGCGACGGCAATCCCAACGTCACCGCCGCTTCGCTGGAGACTGCGCTGAAGATGCAGGCCGACGTGGCCTTGCGCTTTTATCTCACCGAAGTGCATCAGCTCGGCGCGGAGCTGTCGATCTCGCGCAAATACTCCGGCGCGACGCGCGCGCTGGAGGAGCTGGCGATCCGCGCGGGCGACGACAATCCGCACCGCGACGACGAACCCTATCGGCGCGCGCTGATCGGCGTGTACTCGCGGCTCGCCGGCACGCTGGAGCATTTGACCGGCGGGCAGGCGATGCGCCACGCGGTGGCGCCGGGCGCCGCTTACGCCAACAGCTGGGCTTTTCTCGCCGATCTCGTCGTCATCGACGAGTCGCTGCGGCTGCACCATAGCGAGGTGATCGCCTCGCAGCGTTTAGAGCCGCTGATTCGCGCGGTGGAAGTGTTCGGCTTCCATCTCGCCACCGTCGATCTGCGCCAAAGCTCCGACCGTCACGAAGAGACGATCGCCGAGATGCTGGCGCAGGCGCGTGTGAGCGATAATTACGCGGCGTTGCCTGAGCTCGAAAAGCAACAGCTGTTGCTGCGGCTGCTGTCCGATCCGCGCCCGGCGCGGCTGCTCGGCGTGCAATATTCGCAAGCCGTCGAAGACGAGCTGGCGATCTTCGCCAAGGCCGCCGAGATGCGCGAGACCTTTGGCGACGAGGCGATCCGCCATTACATCGTCAGCCACACCGAGACCGTCAGCGACCTGTTGGAAGTGCTGCTGCTGCAAAAGGAAAGCGGCATGATGCACGGCACGCTCGACCCGCGCGACGCAGGCGTCGTCGCGGCGGATTTGATCATCGTGCCGCTGTTCGAGACCATCGAGGATTTGCGCAACGCCGCGCCAATCATGCAGGATTTTTACGCATTGCCGGGGATCGTCAAGCTTGTCGCCAATTCCGGCGCGCAACAGGACATCATGCTGGGCTATTCCGACAGCAACAAGGACGGCGGCATCGTCACCAGCATATGGGAGCTTTACCGCGCTTCGACGGCGCTGGCGGCGTTTTTTTCCAGCCAGCCCAATATTGCGATGCGGCTGTTTCACGGGCGCGGCGGCACGGTCGGGCGCGGCGGCGGCCCCAGCTACGACGCCATTCTGGCGCAGCCGCCGGGCACGGTGAACGGCCAGATCCGCCTCACCGAACAGGGCGAGGTGATCGCCGCCAAATACGCCAATCCGCAGATCGGCCGGCTTCAACTCGAACTGATCGTCGCGGCGACGCTGGAGGCGACGCTGCTCTCCGAGCATCAGGCGCCGCCGGACGAGTTTCTCGCGACCGCTTCACAGCTCTCGACCGCCGCCATGGCCGCCTATCGCCATCTCGTCTACGAGACGCCGGGCTTCGTCGATTATTACTTCGGCTCGACGCCGATCGCCGAAATCGCCTCGCTCAACATCGGCTCGCGTCCCGCCTCGCGCAAACCCTCGCGGCGGATCGAAGATCTTCGCGCGATACCGTGGAGCTTTTCTTGGGGCCAGGCGCGCGTCGCTCTGCCCGGCTGGTATGGCTTTGGCTCCGCCATCGCCGGGTTTCTGGCGGAGGACCGCGACGCGCGGCTGCCGCTGCTGCGCCGCATGAACCGAGAATGGCCGTTCTTTCGCGTGCTGCTGTCCAACATCGACATGATCCTGTCGAAGACCGATCTTTCTCTCGCCCGCCACTATGCCGAACTCGCCCCGGATCAGGCGCGCGCAAAGGTGATTTTTGGGCGGATCGAGACGGAATACGGCCTCGCGGTGCAGGCGCTGGAGGAGATCACCGGCGCGAGCGAGCGGCTCGCCGACAATCCGGCGCTGGCGCGCTCGTTGAAGCTGCGCGTGCCCTACATCACGCCGCTGAGCTATTTGCAGATCGAACTGATCCGCCGCTGGCGCTCCGGCCGCACCGACGACGACATCCGCCAGGGGATTTTAATGTCGATCAACGGCGTCGCGGCGGGGCTGCGCAATACGGGGTGAGCGCGCTTGCGCTCACAGCTTCGTGAATTGGTTGACTTCGCCTTCCGCGAAGGGCGTGTCGAACTCGGCGACGAAGCCGCCGTCGAACAGCCGCAGCACCGTGGCCGGCCGCGCGCCGACGACAACCTTGCTCTCCATCAGCGGTTTGACGTTCGTCTCGATGCTGACGCTGGCGCATGACAGGTCGATGATTTTCACCAGCGACTCTTTCCCGTTGAACAAGCGCAACATCGTCCGCCGCATCAGCGGCACGATGCGCCCGGCGCGTCGGCTGTCCGGCAAATCCAACGTCTCGCGATTGCCGTACCAGGTCAATTGCTCGGCCAGCTTGGCGTGTTTCACCCTCGGCAAAGCCATGCCGACGACGAAGCCGTTGGCGACAAGCCGCGCGACCTCGCCCTCGAACCGACCAAGCTCGTTGATATAGACGATGATCTTGTCGCCAATGCCGACCTCGACAGAGGTCGCGAGCATCATCTCGCTGGTCGACATTTCGACGATCCGGCATTCGTGCTCGGACCGCGAAGGCGGCATGAAGCGCCCGTTCAGATCGACTTTCGCGGTAGGAAACCGATCCGTTGCGACGGCGGCGGCTCTAAGCTGAACTTGTATGGACACGGCTGACGCCCTCGGGCTTGCGTTAAGACGCCTAAATTTGCGCGGACAAGTCAGACTGTCGCTTAAATATTGACAATCATTTAAGCCACGGACTTTATCAATATAAAGCCATAATATGATTGAATTATCTTAGCAAAATCAGCTTGATCAGACTTAACGGATGTTCTAACGGTTTACGCGCCGCGACGACAAAAACCTCGCCCCCGACTCCTGGATCGCCGCGTCGCCATAGCCCGTCCTAGGGACGGGCGTCCTTCGGGCGCCCTATGGCTGCTCGCAATGACGGCGGGGCGCCCCCTCACCTATGCCGCGGCGTGAACTCCATATGCACGCGGCCATTGGCCGAGCGCCTGACCAGCCCGCCCGCCCCTCGCGGCGGCGGCGCGTGAGAAACCCGCGCCCGCCCCTTGCCGCGCTCCTTGCCGCGCTCCTTGCCGCGCTCCGTGCGCGGCTCGCCCTCGCTGGCCGGGCCATAGGCCTTCGCCGCGCCCACGTGGCCCACCGCCGGGCCGAAGGACGCGAGGCATTCGTTATAGGCCATTGGCGCCGTGATCTTCTCGCAATCGTCGATGTTTTTCGGCGCTGCTTGCGCGCTCGCGCCCGCCAGCAGCGCCCCCGCCACAACAATGTCGCGCCAAAACTTCATCCGCGCAGCGTCGCTCCGGTTTTCTTCTCCGCCTCGGCGACGATCCTTTGCGCCAGCGCCTCGATCTCCGCGTCGGTCAGAGTTTTGTCCTTGGGTTGCAGCGTCACCGCGACGCCGACGGACTTTTTGCCCTCCGGCACGCCGACGCCCTCATAGACATCGAAAATATCCGCGCCGGCGATCAGCGCCTTGTCGGCGCCGAGCACCGCGCGCAAAAGCTCGCCGGCCGGCGCCGCGCGATCGACGATAAAGGCGAAATCGCGCGCGAGCGGCTGCAAGTCCGACAGCTCCAGCCGCGGCTTGGCCTTGGTGGCTTTGGCCTTTTGCGCCGGCAGCGCGTCGAGATAAATCTCGAACGCCGCCAGCGGCCCCTCCACGTCCAATTCCGACAACAGTCGCGGATGCAGCTCGCCGAAATGGCCGACCACCGCCTTGGGGCCAAATTGCAGCGTGCCCGAGCGCCCGGGATGCAGCCAGTCCGGGCCGCCCGCGACAACCTGCAAACCGCCGACCGCGACGCCCAGCGCCTGCAACAGCGCGAGCGCGTCGGCCTTGGCGTCGAACACGCCGGCCTTCTTCGCGGGCGCCGACCAGTTGCGCCCCGAGGCTTGCGTCGTGGCGAGGCCGCGCCGCACGCCGGCGGCGGCGGTCCTTTGGCCCTTCTCGTCGTCGCTGGCGAAAATCTGCCCAACCTCGAACAAAGCGCAATCGCCAAAGCCGCGCGCGGCGTTGCGGCCAATCGCGGCGATCAGCCCCGGCAACAGGCTCGGGCGCATGTCCGAAAGCTCGGCGGCGATCGGGTTGGCCAGCGCCAGCGAAGCATCGCCGCCGCCAAAGCCGCGCGCCTGTTTGTTGGACACGAAGGACCAGGTGACGGCTTCCACCAGCCCCTGCGCGGCCAGCGCCCGCCGCGCCGCGCGCGCGCGCTTTTGGCTAAGCGTCAGCACCGGCGACGCGACCCCCTCGGCGCGAACGAGCGGCGTCGAAACAATGTTGTCGACGCCGTGGATGCGCAGGATTTCCTCGACAATATCGGCCTTGCCCTCGATGTCCGGCCGCCATGTCGGCGCGGTGATATTCGCATGCCCCTCGGCGGAGGGGGCGACCGTGAAGCCGAGACGAGTCAGTATCGAAGTCGCTTCATCAGGCGCGATGTCGAGGCCGGTGAGGCGCTTCGTTTCGCTGAACGGGAAATCGACGACGCGCGTCGCGCTTGGCGCCGCGCCCGCGACAGTGATCGTCGACGCCTCGCCGCCGCAAAGCTCCTGCACGAGTCTTGTCGCCAGCTCCAGCCCCGGCACCGTAAAGGCCGGATCGACGCCGCGCTCAAAACGATAACGCGCGTCCGAGACGATGCCGAGCTTGCGGCCCGTGTGCGCGATGTTGTGGGGGTCCCACAGCGCCGATTCGATCAGCACGTCGGTCGTGTTCTCGTCGCAGCCGGAGGCCTCGCCGCCCATGACGCCGGCGAGCGATTCGACGCCGGCCTCGTCCGCAATGACGACGATGTTTTCATCGAGCGCGTAGGTCTTGCCGCCGAGCGCCAGCAACTCCTCGCCGGCGCGGGCGCGCCGCACGACGAGATCGCCCTTGACCTTGTTGGCGTCGAACACATGCAGCGGCCGGGCGCGGTCGAGCGTCAAAAAATTGGTGATGTCGACCAGCGCGTTGATCGGGCGCAGGCCCACGGAGCGCAGACGCTCCCGCATCCAGGCGGGGCTCGGACCATTCTTCACGCCGCGCACAAGGCGCAGCGCGAACAGCGGCGCGAGATGCGCGTCGTTCTCGGCGAAGTCGAGTTTCACGCCCACCGGGCACGGGAAGCCGCTCGCGACGGGCGCGATCGCCGGCGTCGTCAACACGCCGAGCCCGGCGGCCGCGAGATCGCGCGCGACGCCAGCGACGCCGGCCGCGTCGGGACGGTTCGGCGTCAGATTAATGTCGACGACGGGATCGCTTAAGCCCGCCCATTGCGCGTACACAGCGCCGACCGGCGCGTCCTCGGGCAGTTCCATGATGCCCTCTGAATCGCCGGGGAGTTCCAATTCGCCCGCCGAGCACAGCATGCCGAGCGATTCGACGCCGCGAATGACGCCCTTGCCGAGCGTGAATTTCTTGGCCGGGATATAGGTTCCGGGCGCCGCGAACACGGTCTTGAGCCCCTTGCGCGCATTGGGCGCGCCGCAGACCACCTGCAACGGCGCGCCGGCGCCCGTGTCGACCGAGCACACTTGCAATCGGTCGGCGTTGGGATGCGGCGCGGCGTCGATCACCTGCGCGACGATAAAGTCCTTAAGCAGCGCGGCGGGATCGCGCACATCCTCGACTTCGAGGCCGATGCGGGTGAGCGTTTCGACGATCTCAGCCAGCGGGGCCGTTGTGTCGAGGTGGGTTTTTAGCCAGGAGAGGGTGAGTTTCATAAGGGGCGATTCTTGAAGAGGAGAGAAACGGCGAGCGTTCTGCGATCTTGTTTGCTCAATCGCTTGAGCAGACGTATCGCAAGATTGGCCGATTTGAGCAGTTCCGAGCAGGCTTTTACGCTATATAAATGCTGGGTCGGAAGGTAATCGGATTTGTGGCGTTCAATTTGCAGTTCCGCCACCAAATCGCCGATCGGCCTGAGCTGCGCGTTCGTGGCGAGAGGCGATTTTCTGAACTCATTCTTCAAAGAGCTATGCTCCAGGGCGCGATAGACCCGTTCGAATTCTATCGAGCGCTTGTTCTCGTTCGGCAAGATTTCGTCGGCGCAAAGCGAGGCGATCTCATGAAACACCGCATAATAGGCAGTGCTGACGGCACGCCGTTTCGCGGTCAAACTGTGAGCGCCTCTCAAAGCCATGTCTTCGGCGAGCGCCAGCAGCCGTTCCGCCATTGTCATGATCGGGCGTCCTTGGGAAAGTCTTCGTCTCTCTCTTCTTCGTTCTGTTCCGATTCGTCGCCGGGCGCGCCAAGATTGAGAAAGACGTAGCGGTCGTCGCCGCGTTCCCGTAGCTCGTCGCGGATCGCCATTGTCGCGCCGAGTCGTTCCTCTGCGTCCTCGACAGGAATCTTGGACCGCGCCTTGACGCGAATGATCGACTCCCCATCGAAATCTTCTTCCGATTTGACTTCGCAATCGATGAAATTTCGCGCCGCCAGCCGAGTCTGGAGAACACGAGTGACGATTTCCTGAATCTGAGCGTCGCGCATCATCTTCGTTCTCCTTGGATTGTCACCCGCTCAATCCCCCCGCCAGCGTCGGGAAGTCCAGCGGCCTGAAGCCGTAATGCCGCAGCCAGCGCAGATCGCCCTCGAACAAATCGCGCAAATCCGGCATGCCGTATTTCAGCATCGCGAGGCGGTCGATGCCGACGCCGAAGGCGAAGCCCTGGTATTTGTCGGGATCGAGCCCGCAATTGCGCAGCACATTGGCGTGCACCATGCCGCATCCCAAAATCTCCATGAAATCCTCGCCCTCGCCAAAGCGAATTTCGCCGCCCTGGCGCTTGCATTGAACATCGACCTCCATCGACGGTTCGGTGAAGGGGAAGAACGACGGGCGAAAGCGCAGGTTCACCGACTTCACCTCGAAGAAGGCCTTCAAAAACTCCTCCAGCACCCATTTCAAATGGCCGATATGGGTGGTCTCGTCTATCACCAGCCCTTCGACCTGATGGAACATCGGCGTATGCGTCTGGTCGCTGTCGCAGCGATAGGTGCGGCCCGGGCAAATCACCCGGATCGGCGGCTTTTGCGTCAGCATCGTGCGCACCTGCACCGGGCTGGTGTGCGTGCGCAGCAGCTTGCGCTTGCCGTCCGGGCCGGGCGAGAAGAAAAACGTGTCGTGCATCTCGCGCGCCGGATGGCCTTCGGGGAAGTTCAGCTTGGTGAAGTTGTAGTCGTCGCTCTCGATGTCCGGCCCTTCGGCGACCGAAAAACCCATGTCGGCGAAGATCGCCGCGAGTTCGTCCATCACTTGCGAGAGCGGATGCAAGCGCCCGCGCTCCAGCGCGCTCGGCGGCGCCGGCAGCGTCACGTCGAGCGTCTCGGATTTTAAGCGCGCCTCCAGCGCCGCCTGCTCCAGCGCGGCGCGGCGCGCGGCGAGCCGCTCGGTCACCACGTCCTTCAGCGCGTTGATGCGCGCGCCTTGCGTCTTGCGTTCGTCCGGCGACATGCGCCCCAGCGTCGCCAGCAGCACCGAGATCGCCCCCTTCTTGCCGAGCGCGCCGACGCGCACAGCCTCCAGCGCCGCCTCGCTATCGGCGGCGTCGATCTGCGAGAGGGTTTCGGATTCGAGGTTTTGTAGGTCGGTCATGGAGCTTTAGCCTGGCGCGCGAAATGTTGGCCGGGTTCTGCCATGCGCGCGGGGCGATGTCGAGTTGCGGCGAGCGGGCGGCTGTCCCCTTCGGCTCTCGCCGAGCCGCGAAACCGGCGATTTGCTCGGCGCCGGAGTTTTGCGCCGAAAATGGCCTGCTTTTTCGAGGGTCTGGATTTGGAACGGAATGCTTGACTTCTGCACCATCAATTTCCGCGAAGGACGGCTTGCGGTCGTTTGAGAAAGGGGTCCTCGGGCATGTCACCGCGATCCAAACCGACCTTGTGCCCCCT
>Ga0182030_10008954_pt1 | contig 20594 bp, 17 predicted proteins | sample 812S3MmetaG_FD_121299 | JGI IMG/M metagenome (GOLD analysis project Ga0182030, IMG submission 121299) | Permafrost microbial communities from Stordalen Mire, Sweden - 812S3M metaG (Illumina Assembly) | ecosystem: Environmental > Terrestrial > Soil > Wetlands > Permafrost | place: Sweden... | reverse complement strand
TGCGAGCTGCATTGTCTCAACAGTGCATCCGACCAAGCGCAGTATCGGGGTTGTGGTGCTGGATAACGGGATTGAGGTGTCAGTGGGGAATGTAACAATCCCGCCAAACTACTCTATCCCGCAAGTCGGCGATATCGTTGAGGTTGAATACCTTTACGCCGTTGCATGCCTGTTCCAGCCAGTATTCAAGGGCGTGAGAGATGACATTAGCCGTGAGGCATGTCAGAAAGCACAACTGAAGTACAAACCAACCAACTCGGATGAGGATGACGCATGACCGTTGAGAACTGGATTGTTTTCACTAGATTGATCGGTGAGGTGCATTCCACACTTTCAGCAAAGCATGTGTAAACCATAACATTCATAACCGCCCACGGGGGATGTACCTATCCCTTCTGGGGGCGGTGCGTCTCCAAACGGGCTTTCTTAGAAAGGACGAAAGATGCAGAGCGACATCAAAGTGCCAATTGTGATTGGCAGGAATCGTCTTCGCGGTAGCAGTGAGGGAGCAATGGTATTTGATGATTTTGGTCAAGATAACCTGAGCGCCTTTCGCGCGGTGCTGCGGAAAGAAGCCGAGATGCAAGGAATCAACTCCGATCCGGACTGGATGTCCAAGGCTGTCACGCAAATGCTCAAGCTGTACGAGGATGCTTTTAAGGCGTGGCAGGCAGCGAAGAATGACACGGTGGGGTTTGTCTGGGAGTGCGTCATGCCATCAGGCAGAACGCTCTTTATGGGCGACCCGCGCACGCTGGCCAAAATCTGCGTACCGGCAACCTGAGAGTTAGCGAAAGCGATAAGAGATGTTTTATTAACCCAAGCGGGATTCTTCCCGTAAGGGCTGAATCTCCGCAAATTTCAAGGAGAACCGGAATGGCTGCTGAAGTCAAAGATGAAAACAGCATCACAGAGATTTTGCAGCATCAAATTTCGTGGTTTTTGCGCGAAGATGATGCCCCTGATGAGTTGGACGAATGTTCTATTGAGCATATCGAAAAGTCAATTAAAGAGGGCTACAACCAAGGAGAACTTTGTGTGCTCGGCAATGACGGAGACACAGAATATCGTGGTTGGTGGTCGATCAAACGTGATTGAAAAATAACTGAACGATTTGTTTTTATTAACCCACGGCGGGAACATCATTCCCGTTTGGGAGTGGTGCCGCTTTTTTTAGTTTTTTAAAGGAGTAACACCATGCTTAATAAAGTCCAATTGATTGGTTATCTCGGCGCAGCACCCGAGATTCGTTCCCTTTCCGAAGGGAAGTATGTCGCCAATTTCAACCTTGCCACAAGTGAAACGTGGAAGGATAAATCAGGCGAACGGCAAGAAAAAACGGAATGGCACCCAATCGTCATTTACGGAAAACTCGCTGAAATTGCGGGGGAGTACCTTAAAAAAGGCTCTCTTGTTTATTTAGAGGGGAAAATGCAGACCCGATCATGGGAAAAGGATGGGGCAACTCATTACAAAACCGAGGTCATAGCCGACAACATGAAGATGCTGCCAAACGGGAAAAACTCTGCGCAGGAGCCGGTAGATTCTCCAGCACCAGCGGCAAAGCGGGGTAATGTGGCAAGTAATGCACAACGCCCAGCGTTTGTTCACGAACCATTCTAAATTGTAACAACCAGCCAAAGACATTCCCTTGGGGATGCCTTTGGCACGTTCCACCCCGTTAAGGGGCATCTTCGAGTGCCTCCCAACGGGGGTCTTGGAAGATGCCCATTTTCAGGGTGTATTCAAGGAGGAACTATGATACTGAAAGCAGAAGACGTAAAAAATGCGGCACACGGACGCTGGGATAGTATTCTTGCGTCGGTTGCGCCCCAACTTCAACCCGCACTTAAAGATCACCGTAAGCACGTTCCTTGTCCGGTACATGGAGGCACGGACGGTTTTAGGGTGTTTAAAGATGTGGAACAGAACGGTGCCACCGTCTGTAATACATGCGGTTTTTTTACAGATGGATTCGCAACAATTATGTGGGCGAATGGTTGGGATTTTTCAACTACGCTCAAGGAAGTTGCAAAGTACGTGTCGATTCCACAAAGTTATGTGGCAGCGCCAGTACGCCATTTACCGCAACGCGCCAAAGAAGTAGAAGCTGGCGAGGATGCCGTCAATAAGGCTCGCAAAAGTCTGAATGATGTGTGGCGCAAAAGCATTGGATGTGATGAAAGGGATGCGGAACCGGCCAGGCTGTATTTTGCGCGGAGAGGTATTTCTATCGCCATACCTGATGAAATACGTTTCCATCGTTCGTTAGGGTACTACGATGGTGACAAGAAAGTGGGCAATTTTCCAGCACTGCTCGTTATGATTTCAGACGTAAACGGTAATCCGGTGACAATTCACAGGACATATCTGACGAATGAAGGCAAAAAAGCCGATGTTGGTTCACCCAAGAAAATGATGTCGTATCCGCCTGATCGCAAGATTGTAGGCAGTGCAATACGGTTTCAAGCCAATACTCAATCAGGTATTTTACTGGTCGCGGAAGGGCTGGAAACTGCGCTTGCAGTGATGGAGGGAACTAATTTTCCAGTATGGTGCACAGGTAATGCTCACCTATTGGAAAATTTCGTACCTCCTGAATGGGCAAAACAGATTTTTGTTTTTGCTGACAAAGACAAACCTTCTCAACAGCACCCCAAGGGACACGGACAGGAAGCGGCAACGCGGCTTGTTCAAAGAATATGGGGTATGGGTATCAAATGCTCTGCGGTCGTTCCGGCAGGGGCAATCCAAGAGGGCGAGAAATCGCTGGACTGGCTTGATATTTTGAACCAAAAAGGGAAGGGGGGTTTTCCTTCACTAACATCTATCAACAAAGTCGCGAAAGCGGCGTAGAATGAAAACATCCGGTGCTGCAAAGCACCGGGTTTTCCATAAAGCATTATGTAGTGTTTTATGGAAAAAGAATTGTTGCCTTTGCTTATTGCATCGGTACATACAGGTAGATGGCCTGTCAAAATAACCAGTGGTTGCTGAAAGACAACCGGACTTCGCAAGAAGTTACAGACAGTCGCAAGACCGTCAAAGTCAGCCGAAAGGCTGATTGAAGTGTAGTTCAAGTATTTTCATCCCAACCGGGGCATCTACCCCGCGAGGGAATGATGCCCCTTTTTTATGGAGGGCATCATGTCAAGAAAAATCACGAAACTGGATAGAATCAAATCCAGATCAATGCGATTGGCCTTAACAGCTTTTCGTCACGATCCATCGCTGGGGAAGCTTTGCGCCGAACCGGTGTTCTTCAAAATTCTTGCCGATTTGAAAGCGGGCATGAATGAAGAAGTCGTTTTACAAGAAGTTCTCCAGAACAGAAACAATTCGTTTGTATCGGCAACAGATACGATCACGTTGTCATTGTTCTAACAACTCGAGCGGGGCAACTCGCAAGGGTGCTCTGCTTTAACTTTCAACAGTAGGAATCATCCGGGGGGTTTAATCACCCCTTCGGGTGAACCTTTTTTGAAAATTGGAGAATAAGGAGTAGCAAATGAAGCATACAGAAGGCCCTTGGCGCGTAAGCGGATGCAGGGCGTCACGCAACGGAGTTGATTATCCATTGGTGGAAACAGCATACGAAGATCACGCCCCGATACTGGCTGAACTTTGTGGGAAAGATCGCTCATGGGAAGAAAGGGTTGCAACAGCTATGTTGATGGCTGCTGCGCCCGCGCTGCTGAAAGCTCTCCAAAATATTGCTGCTCAGTCTATGGGCGACGATTGGACTGCTGAACAAGCAATGACCTATGTGAAGCGGTGTGCTCGTGAGGCTATTGCCAAAGCAGCGCAAAGCACTGATCAACAGATCGAGAAAGCCAACACATATCTGCTGAAGGCTGGCAAGACAACATCTACGACTCACTTGGAAGGGCAATATGCGTGCAAGTTTTGTGGCTCGGCTGATGTTGTTTATCAGCAATTCGTCAACGATGCATCTTGTCAAGATTGTGGTAAGTGGCAGAACGGTGAGTAACTAAAATTGTTTTTAAACCCACGCGGGGCAATTCCCCGCAAGGGGGATGCTCCGTTTTTCTATTTTAAGGAGCATCAAAATGGCAACTATCAATCTCAAAGCGCAACAAGCAATCGCATTTCTGGCCCATTACATTCAGGCCAGAATTCCGGTAATGCTCACGGGCGCACCAGGAGTAGGCAAGAGCAGTATCGTTGAGGCAGCGGCGCAAGCTTCTGGCTATGATCTGATCTTGTCGCATCCTGTGGTATCCGATCCAACCGACGCAAAAGGGTTGCCCTGGCCCAGCAAGGATGGCGAGAGCGCAAGCTTTCTTCCGTTCGGTGATCTCGCGCAAGCGCTGAAAGCTACCAAGCCTACGGTTTGGTTCCTCGATGATCTTGGGCAGGCCTCACCAGCGGTCCAGGCCAGCTTTATGCAGCTGTTGCTTGCGCGTCAGGTAAACGGGCACAAGTTGCCCGAATGCGTGACCTTCATAGCGGCAACGAATCGTCGCTCGGATCGCGCGGGCGTAAGCGGTATTTTGACTCCAGTATTGTCACGCTTCGGCGCGATTATCGGCATTGAAGCTGATGTTGATGATTGGACAGTATGGGCGTTGGGTGCCGGAATGCCTGCCGAACTGGTGAGCTTCATGCGCTTCCGTCGCAACCTGCTGCACGTATTCGATCCACAAAAGGCGAATGACATGGAGAATTTCCCATGCCCTCGCACTTGGGAGTACGTCGGTAAGGCCATGCAAATGAACTTGCCGATTGATCTGGAATTTGCCGCGTTTGCCGGTGCTGTTGGTGAAGGGGCCGCTATTGAGTTTAGGGGGTTTCTTACCATGCTCAGAAGTAATCTTCCAAATATCGACGGTATTTTGCTTGATCCGAACAACGCAACAATTCCAACAAGGCCAGATATGCTGTGGGCCGTAACAACGGCTTTGGCAAAAAAGGCTACCACGCTGAACTGCGGGCGAGTTTTTCGCTACGCGGAACGGTTGCACGAAAGCGGCTCTTCGGAATTTGCAGTGCTGATGCTCAAAGATGTAACACGTCTTTGCGCGGCAGTAATGGATGTGCCGGAATGGGCTAAATTGTGCGTCTCCCCATTGGGGAAAACGTTCATCGCTTGATTCTTTGTTTTTCTAAACCCATTGGGGCAATTTCCCCATTGGGGATTTGCCCCTTAATTTTCTTTGAGGAGCATTTCATGAACACAAATAATCTTTCAACCAAGGCTGTATTGGTTGGCATTGCAATCAGTGGCTGGCAGGCACGGAAGTACGATCGCAAGATCAGTGCCGAAGTAGCCGAGAAACACGCCGCCACAGCCGATGCAGGCCGTTTCAACAAGTGCCTTCTTCCTGGCGGTGCCGAGTCTTACGATGCCGTTCACAAAAAAGGGCGTGAGTTGCGCACTTTTTACTACGAAAACACCCTCCCGTGGTCCAAGGATGGTCAGCGTATCTTGCCTACGGCAAATTACGAAAAGTTTTCTGAAGGCGTGCGGCACTTGCGTCGTGATTATGAGTTTCTGGCTCGCGAGTTCATCCGCGAATACCCGATTCTCAAAGAAGATGCCCGTCTGCTTTTAAATGGCATGTTCCTGGATTCGGATTACCCAGATCCTTCAGCAATGAAGGACAAGTTTTCTGTAATCGTTGAAACACTGCCGCTGCCGGCCGCTTCTGATTTTCGTGTCGATCTTGGCCAAGCCGAGATCGAGCGGATTCAAGGCGAGCTTCAAACGCGACTGCAAAATGAGTTCACGAATGCCAATAAGGATTTGTGGGATCGCCTGTCATTGGCAGTAGCGAACATTCGTGGACGGTTGCAAGTACCCGACGCTAAATTTCACGATACGTTGATCACTAACTTGCAGGATTTGGTGGCATTAATTCCAAACCTGAATGTAATGGGTGACGCAAACCTTGATGCGGTGGTCAAACGCTGCGAAGTTCTGACGCTTCATAGTCCTGTAACGCTACGCAACGACACGGCAACTCGTGCCGAAGTCGCGCAGCAGGCGAAAGAAATCTCAGAAATCATGTCCGAATATATGTAATTGAGGACGATTGCCCGACACCGAAAGGTGCCGGGTTACTTCAAGGGAGAGTGAAATGAATGAAGCAATGCAAAGAATGTCCGACTCAAGACGTGCTCTTGTTCTGGATCAACCGTTCTTCGGCGTTTTATCGCTGAAGCTTGAAATGATTGAGGACAACAGCGAAGAAACGCTGGCGACCGATGGGAAGCGTTTGTTGTTCAACAGCAGTTATGTTGAATCGCTTTTGCAAAGCGAGCTGGTGGGCATAATAGCCCATGAAGTGCTGCATTGTGCAAATGGTCATGTGTGGCGCAGAGATAGCAGAGATGCCGATCAGTGGAACGCCGCTTGTGACTATGCAGTAAATCCGATCGTTTTGGATGCCGGGATGGTATTGCCGCAAGGCTTATTGATTGATCCCGCTTTCAAAGGCAAAAGTGCTGAAGATATCTTTGCTCATTTGCCTCCGAAGCAACCTGATGGCTCTGGCGGCTCAAAAGGCGATGGAAAACCGGATGGATCGAAGTGCGGCAAGATTATAGATGCCCCGCCTGCCGATTCGCCTGAAATACAGGCCGATTGGTCGTCAGCGGTCTTGGCAGCAGCCAAGTATGCAGAAAGCGCAGGCAAGTTACCCAATGGGGTCGAGCGTCTTGTTCAGCGGATTAAAAACCCGCCTCAAGATTGGAGATCCATATTGCGGAGATTTGTGCAGCAAAGCGCGCAAGCCGACTATTCATGGAAACAGCCTAACAGCCGCTATTTGTACGCTGGCATTTACATGCCCAAGCTGCATTCTGAGGCAATGGGCGTACTCGTGGTAGCGGTCGATACTTCAGGCAGCATTGATGAGGTAATTCTAGGACAATTTGAAAAGGAGATTGATTCGATTTCCTTAGAAATGCGTCCAGAAAAAATCGTTGTTGTGTATTGCGACAATGATGTTCGTGGCACAGAAGAGTTTGTTGGTGACGATTTCGTTTCGCTTAACCCGAAAGGGGGCGGTGGCACGGACTTCAGGCCAGCATTCGATTGGGTAGAAAAAGAAGGATTGACGCCTGCTTGTCTTGTTTATTTGACAGATATGCTGGGCAAATTTCCAGAAAATCCACCTGATTATCCTGTGTTATGGGGTGACACTCTTGGTCGCAAGCAAGCCCCATGGGGTGAGAAGGTAACGATTGAGTGTTCGTGATTTAAACCAGCCTAACGGGTGTCGCAGCCCTTTGGGGCTGGGAACTCCGCATTTTTTTGAGGAGAATTAATATGCAATGCACGAAAATAATAGATGAAGAGTTATTGTCGGACGAATGGTTTCAGGAAGCATTTACTGACCCGGTGACCAGAAAACCATGCGTTGTGCCTGGCAACATCAGGGCGCTGTCGGAATATGTTTGCCGTGCTTTTAAGATTTCAGGCATTTGTGATCCTATGTACATAGCGAACGTAACTGCGTTTGAGTTGGGCATGGGAAGCGGCTATGGTGATTTCGAGGTTCAACGTAACGTTCTGCCAAACAAAGAGGACGCTGTTCGTTTAGCCAACAGATTTTGCCAGAGTTATCAATCTAGCATTTCGGTTTCGGCAAACAAACTTGCCGAGGTTGTATCGGAATTGCTTACCAAGTAATTAGACCGTCCACGGGGGATTTATCTTCCCTCTGGGGCGATGAATTTCTCTGGGCAATTTTAAGGAGAAAACGATGGAAAAAGCACCATTAACAGGCAGAGAGCTTGCTCAATTAAAATCTGACGCAAAGAACCTGCCTGCAACGGCGAAAAGAAAGGACGTTACGTTCGATGCTTATGACAACAAGCGGGAAACCGCTGCTGCCAAACAGCATTTTGAGCTGGGCTGCTGGCTGTATTACTACAACAGGCGTGTTTATCTCGCCAATGAAGAAGGTTTGAAAGCCAGGATTGATTGCGCTCGGCGGTTGTTTCTGTCCGGGTTCACCAATCCAGGTTATCAATTCTTCACTGTTTTCGATTTCGGCGAACGTCAGTTCGATACGATCTTCGAAATGGGAGATGCAGATGAAGTAATCATGGCGCTTCGTAATTTGGTCAAACTTGATAAATCAGGCCTCATCACAAAAGCCATCAGTTATTTCGGCTGGGACATTGATGAAGCGCTTGAAAAAGCAAAAACGCTGGGTTTTGAAACGGTCGAAGCGATGCGCGAGCATGGCGAGTGGCTAAAGAAACATGGCACTCAGGAATACCGGAATTGGGTTGCGAGTATTCTTGAACAATCCGAATCTTCACAAATTCGGGGAGCGGCAATATGAACAAGCCATTCAGGTTCAAGATTACGCCACGCAGCAATGAGGGCAGGGCAGACATGGAGCGTGCGGTATTTATCACGCTTCACATGACGCAGGAAGAGTTTGAAGATTACCAACTCATGAAAGATATGGTGCATGCAGCCATAGCCGAAATTGGGTGGAAACAATCAGAAGTGTGCGACTGGCATGAGGCCCCGGAATATCCGACAAGCCTTTTTGACAATCTGAGGGCAGCTATCGGGTGCAAGGATGATGCAGTATTGATTCCTTACTACCAGCATAGCTTCAATCATAGGCATTACCGGTCAATACGAGTGGCGGGACAGAATATCGTCTACCAGCTTTTCTCGCGAGATCACTTCATCAAGTTTGCATCTGGCTTGATGTAAAAACCCAACTGGGGACACTCTCCCCATTGGGGGCGGTGTCTCTCTTTTTTCTTCAAAGGAGATCACAACGAATGATGAACGGCAAGTCCCGGTGCTTGCACCGGGTTTTCCATAGCACATTAGCAGTTAATGCGGTATGGAAAACCAGAATTGTTGCCTTTGCTTATTGCATCGGTACATACAGGTAGATGGCCTGTCAAAACAACCAGAGGTTGATGAAAGACAACCGGGCTTCGCAAGAAGTTACAGACAGTCGTAAGACCGTCAGGATCAGTCGAAAGGTTGATCGCGAGCAGTTCAAGTTTTCTATGTTTTTCCACCCAACCGGGGCATCTACCCCGCGAGGGAATGATGCCCCTTTTTTATTAGAGGAGCATCAAAATGAACCACCACAGCACCCGTGCTTTAGTTCAAAAAATCCTGACGGCAATGCATTCAGTTATCGAGAAATTCGAACTGGAGCTGATGCTGAATTTTCCCGATGATCTGCTAGTCCACGATAGAAATATCCTCAAACGGATTGCAGTACCCGGTGCCAAAATTGCATGGATGGTCGGCCACACCCATACGCATATGGTTGCTCTCGGCTTTATCAGCGAAGAGAACATTAACGTCGAGTATCTAACCAATCTTTGCAATGATGATCGCTTCTTTCTTATCTCTGTTGGTCGGAACGATAGTTTTAAGATGGAGGAGGTTAGTCGTACGGAATTTGCCAAACTGAGCAACACGGCAGTTCGTTACGAGAATGTCGGTTCCACGGAAAGTTTCTGGCTGCAATCACGCAGTCAGCAAATTGGTCATGTGGAGTTGAAAAGCGTGGGCGATCTTCGTCAAAACAAGATAGCCGCCTCGATTACCCCGATGTCAGGTATTTCTGGCCACGAGTTAGTCGCATTAGAAGTTGCATGTTCGCACGCAATTACAAAGTCTGCCCAATCGCTCGCTGTTCAATACGAAGTAACTTGGGCTGAGCCAATTGCGTTAGCTTTAGCCGCATAAATTTTATTTTCTAACCTGTTAGGGACACATCCCCTAACAGGGATTGTGTCCCTTTTTTTGAAGAAGGAGACACAAATGGGAAAAGCGCGATTAAAGATATTATCAGAAGCGATTATGTGGTTGCCCGGCTTCGCGCCGGAAGATGACATAGTTGCTATAGAGACTTGTGCAATATCAGTTCCTCAACTGAATGCTGAGATTATCCAGTTTCCGAGCAGGACTGCTGCATCGCACGAAGTTTTTGCAAAAGCAGTATGGCCGCAATTGAACAAAGCCATGCTCTCCGGTTTATCTGGAGTCGTGTCTAAGTTTGATGCCAATGTTGCCGCTATCGAACTTCTGCGCAAGCTGGAGAACGAAAATCGGCAAGCGACTTCCGACGAACGTGACGTACTTAATTGCTACACGGGTTGGGGCGGCATTCCGCAAGCGTTTAATGACAACCAAAGGGATACAGCATGGGTTCCCCGTGCCGAACAACTGAAGGAGTTATTGAGCGAAGAGGAACACCAGTCTGCTGAAGCAAGCACGCCGAACGCTCACTACACTGCACCAGAAGTTATTGAGGCAATGTGGTCGATGGTCGAGCGTATGGGCTTCAAAGGCGGTCGCATTATTGAACCGGCTGCGGGTACTGGGTATTTTCTTTCTGCGATGCCAAAAGCTATTGCAGAGAAGAGTACCGTTACAACCGTCGAACTGGATCAGCTTTCTGCGCGCATTCTGAAATCCCTGTATGGGGATTACGGCGTTAGCGTACTGCAAGGGGGTTTTGAAGCGACGAAATTGCCAGAAGGTTTGTTTGACCTGGCAATTGGTAATGTGCCGTTCGGTGACTATCAAGTTCCTGAACTCCGGAATGTTCCGTACCAAAACTTCCTGATCCACGATTATTTCTTTGCGAAAGCAATGGAAGTGGTCAGGCCGGGAGGTTTAGTTGTTTTCATCACTTCGTCCGGAACAATGGATAAAAATGACGACAAGGTGCGGCAATATCTTGGCAGCAAGGCAAATCTGGTGGCGGCGGTTCGCCTACCAAATCATGCTTTCAAGGCTATTGCCAATACTTCCGTTACAACCGACATTTTGATTCTGCAAAAGCCTTTGGCTGGACGTGGATGCAAAACCGGCTGGATGGATAAGGCAGTGCTTACCGAAGATTCTCCGATTTATGGAGGGGACAAGGAAAACTGGAGAAAACCAATAATTGGCTGTAACAAGTGGTTTGCTGAGAACCCACAATGGGTAATTGGCAAGCTTTCGCTAGTCAGTAATGGCTATGGTGAATCGACTGGCTGCATCTTTGAGGGCGACCTTGAGGTGGCGCTGGCCGAAAAAGTTTTATTGCTGCCAGAAGGCATCTATACCGACGTTCTGAAAAAAGAAGAGCAACAGAAGCCCGTTATTCTTCTTGAACAAGGTGGTCGTCCGGGGTTCCGGGTGATCGGCGGGGTGGTGTGCGAATCTATAGACGGGTTGGAAGCGACGCAGTACACCGCACCGCAAAAAACTCTTGAGCGTATCGCCGGTATGTGTGGCGTGCGTGATGCGGCAAGGAAGATTATTCAATGTCAGGTAGAAACCGAAGATGATGGGCTTCTGTCCAATTATCGGTTGATGCTCAATATTGAATATGACAGCCTGATTGCCAAGTGTGGGTACATTCACACCAAAGCAAACCGGGCTGCTTTCAAGTCTGATCCTGACATGCCTTTGTTGATGTCGCTTGAAAAGTGGGATGCGGAAACGCAAACCGCCGAAAAAACCGATATTTTCTCAGTCAGGACTGTGGGCGTACACAAAAGAGTTGAACAGTGCGAAAGTGCTGAAGATGCTTTGCTGGTAAGTTTGTCCGAGTACGGTTGCATCATTGAACACCGGATTAGTCAATTACTGGGCAAGTCTGCCAGTAAAGTAATGAAAGAGCTTGAGGGGAAAGGAGCTGTTTTTCTTGACCCGCAGGATAATCATTGGGCAACCAGTGATGAATATCTTTCTGGCAACGTTCGGGAAAAGTTGGTGTTGGCCAAATTGTCAGGAGTTCGTTTTGCACGAAATGTGCAAGCATTGGAGGCTGTTATTCCAATTGACCTGACACCGAGCGAGATCGGTGCGCGAATTGGTTCCACATGGATACCGACAAGCGACTACGAAGCGTTCCTAAATGCAACATTGGAATGCGACGGAAACACCGTGAAGTTCAACCAGTCAGCGGGCGCTTGGAATGTCGATCCGCACTACTCTGTTAAAAACTCTATTCCTGCTACGCAGAAGTATGGTACTGGCAGAGTGAACGGCGCGACGCTGTTTGACCAAGCGTTAAATCAGGTTGTACCAACCGTGTATGACCCCGACCCGAATGATTCGGAAAAGAGAATTGTCAACCAAAAGGAGACGATTGCGGCCCGTGAAAAACAACAGCTACTCAAGGAAACATTCCAAGTGTGGTTGTGGTCAGATCAGGATCGCGGGTTCAGGCTGGCGAGGATGTACAACGACACGTTTAATTGTGTTGTGCAACGTCGCTACGATGGTAAGCATCTCGTGTTGCCGGGATTTTCACGGTCATACAATTTGCATGAGCACCAGCGTAACGGGATCTGGCGCGTTGTTGCCAGCCAAGTGAATACGTTGCTTGCCCACGTCGTAGGGGCAGGGAAGACGTTGACTTGTATATGTGCTGGTATGGAGCTACGCCGCTTGGGTAAGGCCAGTAAACCGATGTATGTGGTGCCGAATCACATGCTTCACCAGTTTGCTGCCGAGTTCATGAGAGCGTATCCCGGTGCCAACCTCCTGATAGCGTCGAAAGATGATCTTCAAGGGGATAAGCGCCGTCAACTGCTGTCTCGTATTGCTACTGGCAATTGGGATGGTGTGTTGGTTACCCACGCAAGTTTCGAGCGAATAAAAATGAGCGATGACTACATGGAGGAATATATCCAGAACGAAATCGATCAAATTGAAGACGCCATGCGCGGGGAAAGAACAGATCGTGGCAATAAGATAGTAAAAGAGCTTGCGCGCGCCAAGAAGGCCTGGGAAGCAAAGTTGGCAAAGCTGAGCGGCGCCAACAAGAAAGATGATGTTTTGTCTTTCGAGCAATTAGGTGTTGATTGGCTTTTCGTCGACGAAGCGCAAGTGTTCAAGAACCTTTGGCGCTTTAGCAAGATGACGCGGGTGGCCGGATTGCCTAACAGTAATTCGGAGCGAGCGTTCGACATGCATGTTAAGACACGTCACATCATGTCGAAACACAATGACAGGGCAGGGGTGGTATTTGCAACAGGCACCCCCGTAAGTAACAGCATGGCCGAAATGTGGGTCATGCAGCGGTACTTGCAGCCTAAAACGTTGGAGCTTTATCAGGTAGGAATGTTTGACAGTTGGGCGGGCAATTTTGGTGAGTCGGTAACGGCTCTTGAATTGTCACCTGATGGCAAAGGGTATCGGATGCACACCCGTTTTGCGAAGTTTATTAACTTGCCCGAGCTGATGCAGATTTTTGGCGAGGTAGCTGATATTCGCACGGCGGACATGCTGAAGTTGCCTGTACCCGTTGCAAACAAAGTAACAGTGACAATCAAGCCAACGGAAGATTTGGTAGCTTTTGTGCAAACCCTTGTGGAGCGCGCAGAAGCAATCAAGAATGGCCGCGTTAGTCCGAGTCAGGACAATATGCTTTCTGTCACCGGTGATGGCCGTAAGGCTGCATTGGACATGCGCCTGATTGATCCACAAGCTGTGGTGGTGGATGGCAAGGTTAGTCACTGTGTCGCAAATGTATTTGACATATGGGATGAAACCAAGCTGTTCCGTGGTACGCAAGCCGTGTTTTGCGACTTGTCCACGCCGTTGGAAAACGGACGCTTCAGTGTATATCAGGCGATGCGTCAGGAATTGGTTGAGAGGGGTGTGCCTATTGAAGAAATTGCCTTTATTCACGACTACGATAGTGATTCCGCCAAGGAAGATCTGTTCAAGGCTGTGCGTGAGGGCCGTATCCGGATTCTGTTGGGCAGTACACAGAAAATGGGTGTAGGAACGAACATTCAACTCAGGCTATGTGCTTTGCACCATCTTGACGCGCCATGGCGCCCGAGCGATGTGGAGCAGAGAGAGGGACGTATTATTCGCCAAGGCAACTTGAACGAAAACGTGCGTATCTTTCGCTATGTCACACAAAAATCGTTCGACGCATATATATGGCAGACCCTGGAGACGAAGGCTCGTTTTATTGCCCAAGTCATGCAAGGCGATACCGGAATGCGTTGTGCGGAAGATGTTGAATTGGCCGCGTTGTCGTATGCAGAGGTAAAAGCTCTTGCATCAGGAAATCCACTGGTTCTTGAAAAAGCCGGTGTGGATACGGAACTTGCAAAACTATCGGTACTTAAATCCCAATGGGATCAAGTCCAGTGGCGAAACAAGCAAGAGTTGGCGACATTGCCAACGCGTATTCAGAATATCCAAAGTCGCATCGGCAGCATGGAGAACGATGTCAAGTCTCGCCATAATGTTTCTGGAGACAAATTTCTGATAGAAATAGCAGGAGGACGTTATACAGATCGCATTGAAGCGGGAAAGATGTTGTTCAAAATGTTGAAGAAAACTCATACTTCCGGCCTTCAAAAAGTCGGGAAGTTCGCCGGTTTTGACGTTGCAGTTGCAACGTCTTGCATCGGCTCGCAATTGTGCATATTGGGCGGTATTGAGTATCGTTGTGGCCCGGCAGATACATCGCCAGGTTGTATGCGTGTACTTGAAAACACACTGAACAATATGGACAGATATCTTCTGGAAGAACAAGGGTATTTTGCGACAAACGAGAAGCGCATGATGGATATTCAATTAGAAGTCGTGAAGCAGTTTGATAAAGCTGATCGGTTCGAGCAGTTAAAAGTACGGCAGAGAGAAATCGAAGCCATGCTTGATTTGAACAAAGACGAAAAAACCGCTATTGATGAAACAGCGGAAGTGGTATAGAGTTCACTCACCCCTTAACTGGGGTGACTTTTTATGGCGCATTTGAGCATGTGAGTACGTCATAAGAAGTTGATGTGATCCAGAATAGAATTGTTGCCTTTGCTTATTGCATTGGTACATACAGGTAGATGGCCTGTCAAAATAACCAGTGGTTGCTGAAAGACAACCGGGCTTCGCAAGAAGTTACAGACAGTCGCAAGACCGTCAAAGTCAGCCAAAAGGCTGATTGAAGTGTAGTTCAAGTATTTTCATCCCAACCGGGGCATCTACCCCGCGAGGGAATGATGCCCCTTTTTTATTATGGAGGGCATCATGGGAGCAACCATCACAACAGGAAAATTATCGGCTGCATTTAAACGTGCTGACGGTTCAATAATCTACTTCTTGTTCGAAAAGACACACGAATCCAATGTGTTTCCTCAAGTACCTCGTTGGAGTTGCATTGCAATAGGCGACTTCAAAGAGGTCATGCAGAAAGTTTGTCACCATGCGAGCGCTTGCGAAGGAGGATCTTTGCAGGGTGTTTGCCGCCGTTACATCAAGCCGGAAAACTATATCGCAGCATGGCGTAGGCAACTTGCCGAAACTGTGCAGATGGTGGATAGACACATACGCCTGACGATCGGTGCTTCATATCTGTACCACATTGATACGAACGACATTGATAAAGTTGAAAAGGCGTTAAAAAGTATTGGTCGAGAAAACTTTTTCGAGACTATCAAGACCGGCAACGCATCGTTATCGCTCCATCAGGATATCGACATTGTGCTGGCGTTGTATGGCGTGCGGAAGGTGTTTGCTCCATGGAGGATTGTTGACCATTACATGACTCAGAGTAATCCACAGCCCGAATACGCGCCCGTACCCTCCGCAGGTAAAATCAATGTGGTAGATATGCAGGTTTATCGGGTTGATTCAAACTCGGTTGTGTATCGGCACGATGATTCAGAGCCATGGAAGTTCGAATGGGATTTTCGAGTAGTGGGTAAATTCGTTACTGACCATGCGTATGACAATGAAATGCTGCAAACAGGTTCGTCAAAACGCTTGATTGCTGATTATCGCAATCTTTGTGAAAACGCATCTAAATTGCCGGCAGAAACAAAAATCACAGTCACACGCATCACTGATGGCGATGCTGTTTATGACAGAAATCTTGTCGATCAACTTGCCCAGGCACTTGGGCTAGTCGAGAAGGAACAGCTTGCACCACCTGTTTTTGAGTTTGTATTTGGCGATGTAAAGTCTCAGGTTGCAATGTATGGTTTAACGTCGCTGAAAGCTGCAAAAGTGGTTTTGGATATTCCAAAACAAAAGGTTCACACAGCTTTGCATGCACAGCCGGATCTTTTCGCAGAAGCGGCTTGAAACAGTAATTTCATTTTTTATTGTTTAACCCCAAATGGGCATCACAACCCATATGGGGGTGGTGTCCATTATTTTTATAAAAGGACTCACCAAATGAATAATATTGAAAGCTTGAGAAAATTTAGCGACCAGGATTTATTGGCGGTACTTGTTGGTCAAGCGGAAGCTGCAAAATGCCAAGAACCGCTTTCTGTTTTATTTGGGATGCGATCAAGGTATCAGGTATCTGTTGTTTGCGAAAATGCGGCAATTTATGCGCCGACAAAAGCGAACAAATGCTCTAAAACAATTATGGCGGCAAAAGAGCTGGTTATGCGTGCATTGTCGCAAGAGGTTGCACACAAACCAATCGGGCTTAATTCGCCACAAGCGGTGAAGGATGTATTAAAGCTGTTATTGGGAGGTCGTCAGCAAGAAGTGTTTGTTGTTATGTTTCTCGATGCGCAGCACCAACTAATAGCTACTGAAGAAATGTTTAGCGGCACTTTGACACAAACCTCCGTGTACCCACGCGAAGTTGTTAAAAGAGCTTTATTTCATAATTCGGCAGCAGTGATCTTCAGTCACAACCACCCGAGCGGCATAGCCGAATCCAGCCAGTCTGATCGTATGCTGACCGATGCGCTGAAACAGGCGTTATCACTGGTGGACGTTCGCGTGATAGATCATTTTATTGTTGGGAATGACGAAGTGATGTCTTTCGCAGAAAGAGGAATGATATAAAAAACGAAGTATGTTTCATATTGTTTTAAATTGAGGTATCAGTAATTTAACAGTTTCAATAACCCAAACGGGGCACCTACCCCGTGAGGGCATGGTGTCCCTTCTTTTTTAAGGAGATCACCATGCAAGAAAATCAAATTATTTCGGATCAATCCGTTTCGTTTGTTCGTTTGTCAAGAATCGTTGTGGGGCTCAATCCCCGCACTTATTTCGATGAGGCGGCAATGAAAGAGATGGTGGATTCCGTAGTTGCACACGGAGTCATTCAACCATTACTGCTTCGCCCCCTTGATGACGGTAGCGATAAACTCCAAATAGTTGCCGGAGAGCGTCGTTGGCGCGCAGCAATGCGGGCTTCAGCAATAAAAGAGGAGGGCGACGCTTACCAGGTGCCTGCTCTTATTCGCAGAATAACGCCCGAAGCAGCGGCTCTAATGGCGCTGATTGAAAACGTTCAACGCGAAAATATGAGCCCAACCGAAGAAGCCGAAGCATCAGCCAAGATTCTTGGCCATTGCAATGGCGATCGGGATGAAGCTGCCCGAGTGCTGGGCTGGCCTCTTCTCAAGCTCGAAAAGCGGCTTGCGTTGATGAATTGTAGTGCCGCAGTACGTGAGGCGCTCACAAAGCGTCAAATCCTCTTGGGCCACGCCGAATTACTGGCTACCGCCCCGAAGGAGAAGCAAGAAGGTGTGCTGAAAAAGATACTGGAAAACCCGGTGTTGATTCAGGTGCAGCAATTCAAAGCATTACTGGAGCAGTCGTCCAAGGAATTGGCCTCTGCCGTATTCGAAAAAGCCGAGTGCGCCGGTTGCAAGCATAGTAGTGCCAATCAGCAAGAAATGTTTGCTGAGGCGATCACAGGTGGTCGCTGCACAAACGGTGCATGTTACGACACAAAAACCCAAATCTTTTTGGAAACATTGAAGATCAAGCTCATGGAAGAATTTCCCGTGATCCGGATTATCAATGTTGGCGAGAACAAAACGCTGACGGTTCTGAAAAGTGATGGTGTTGATGGCGTCGGTTTTGAACAAGCTGCGTTGTGTAAATCTTGTGCGAATTACGGGGCGGCAATTAGCAACATCCCTGGCAAGGTAGGCACGGTACATCGCAACATTTGTTTTGATGTGGCATGCAATACGCAGAAAGTAGCCGCCAACATAAAGGCGGAGAAAGCTGCTGTTGCACCAATCCATGCGACAACTGCAACGACAGCGGGAAACGGCACCAGTGCTGCTACAGCTGCCGTTACACCGGCAACCAAGAAGTCAAAGAACGCTACCGCTACGGTGCAGGATAGTCAACGTGTTATCGACTACCGCATCACAGTTTGGCGTTTGGCGCTCCGGAAAGCGTTGATGGTCGATGCGACACTGAATTTATCTGCTCTCATCGGTATCTTGATGTCGGTCGGTGGTTCTCACGTGTCTTCAACAAAACTGGCTGCCGCGTTCGCAAAGCTGACTGGTTTGAAAGACGGTCATTCATTTGATGTGGGCAAAGCCGCTTCGGCGGTGGCATCCGCGTCCGATGAAGTCCGTCAGAAAATGTTGTCCGGTGTCGTGGTATCCATGATGGAGGGCATCGACAAACATCATCTTGTTGGGATTCTGGAATTTCTTCAGGTCGATTTGAAGAGTGCGGCGTGATGCTGTATAAGTAACTGATTGTTATTATTAATAATAAACAATCCTGCTGTTTCTCCAGCAGTAGCCTAGGGGCACATGCATGGTCAGCAATGACTTTGTGTGAAGCTGCCCTAACAATGTATCCCACCCCGAAAGGGTGAAACGGAACCCGTGAGGGCGAAGTAGAACTGTCAGCATAAGACGGTAGGGAGCTAGGCTCGGGAGTATGGTGAACGTAAGTGAACTGACGATAAATTCCGTCATCGACAACAAGCCTAAAATGCTGACAGGCTTGAGCCAAAATTGGCAATGTGGAAGGTTCTGATATTTCTTCATTATCAGACGAGAACGTTAACTCCACCGGAAAATAGTCAGCACCTAACCTCTCGTGTTACCTATGTGGAACACGATAAGCCCGTATATCCGCCCGCAAGGGCAAGCCAACCGTAAGGAAGGTCGATGGATGTGCGGGTATAGGATGCCAGAAAAAGCGAAGCGTCAGCCTGTAATGGGTTGAATAGGGATTGAGGCGCAAGCCAACATCATCCTACCCGAAAGGGGGCAGACTTCTGGTTGGTCTCTCTTTGCAAGAGAGTTTGAGGAACCTTTATAACGGAGGCAAAGCAAATGATGACTACGAATATTGTAGTTGGTGCGGCCTCTGGCTGTGAGGTGGATTGGCACAGTCTTGACTGGGCAACAATTCATCAAACAGCAAAGAGGCTGCAAATGCGTATTGCAAAAGCAACACGGGAAGGAAAATACGGCAGGGTGAAAGCTTTGCAGTGGATTCTGACCCACTCGTTCAGCGGCAGAGCAATAGCTGTGAAACGAGTTACTGAAAATCAAGGCAAAAAAACGGCTGGCGTGGATAAAGTATTATGGGATACGCCGAAGTTAAAAGCCGAAGCTGTTATGTCGCTCAAGAGAAAAGGCTACCAGCCCCAACCTCTGAGAAGGGTATTTATACCCAAAGCAAACGGAAAGATGCGACCCCTTGGAATACCAACGATGAAAGACAGAGCCACGCAGGCGTTACATTTGCTGGCACTAGAACCTTTAGCGGAAACCAAAGCTGACTCCAAATCATACGGATTCAGACCCATGAGAGCCAGTAGAGATGCAGCAGGACAATGCTTCACCTCTCTGGCAAAGAAACATTCACCACAGTGGGTATTGGAAGCAGATATTGCAGGATGCTTTGACAATATCAACCATGAATGGCTGATGAACAATGTCTGTATGGACAAAGGGATTCTCAAGAAATGGTTGAAAGCTGGTTACAAGTGGAATGGGAAACTGTTTAGCACGGATGCAGGAACACCGCAGGGCGGAATTATATCGCCTACCCTAGCTAACCTGACCTTGGACGGAATGGAAAAGATGCTGCTGGAACGCTTCGGCGTGAAAAGTAGTCTTGCTTCCAACAAAGCCAAAGTTAACCTAACTCGGTATGCTGATGACTTTATTATTACAGGCGCGACGAAAGAAGTGCTGGAGGAAGTCAGGAAAATGATTGAGGGATTTCTGAAAGACAGAGGATTAACGCTGTCAGAAGAAAAAACCAAGATTGTGCATATCGAAGAAGGTTTTGATTTTCTCGGATGGAACGTGCGCAAATATGATGGAAAATTACTCATCAAACCTGCAAAGAAAAATGTGCAAGCATTTTTGCGTAAAGTTCGGGGAATCATCAAGGAAAACAAAACAGTGAAACAGGAAAACTTGATAGCCCTGCTCAACCCCGTAATAAGAGGTTGGGCTAACTATCACCAGAACCAGGTGGCAAAGGAAATCTTTAATAAGGTTGACCACGTTATCTGGAAACAGCTTTGGCAGTGGGCTGTCAGAAGGCATTCCGACAAATCGGCGGCATGGGTGAAGTCGAAATACTTCATGCGTGATGGACTGAGGAATTGGGTGTTCGGCACAAAGGTTGAGGATGATAAAGGCGAGAAAAGAAGTGTGACGTTGGTGAAAGCCAGTGACACAATGATCAAACGCCACGTCAAAATCAAAGGAACAGCAAACCCTTATGACCCTGAATTTGAGACATACTTTGAGGAAAGGCTCGGCCTGTCCATGAAGGAAAGTCTTAGGGGAAATAATAGGTTGAAAGTTCTGTGGTATACACAAGACGGTTTATGTCCGAAATGCGGAGAGAAAATAACGAAGGAAAC
>Ga0182030_10008953_pt1 | contig 20595 bp, 15 predicted proteins | sample 812S3MmetaG_FD_121299 | JGI IMG/M metagenome (GOLD analysis project Ga0182030, IMG submission 121299) | Permafrost microbial communities from Stordalen Mire, Sweden - 812S3M metaG (Illumina Assembly) | ecosystem: Environmental > Terrestrial > Soil > Wetlands > Permafrost | place: Sweden... | reverse complement strand
TGATGTTCAGCAAATTCGAGTATCCGAGCTTCAAGGGCTTCAACTGGCGCACCCAGTTCTCCCTGCCCAAGTTCCTCGGCGTGGTCGTCCTTCTCTGGTTGACCATCATCTATTACTGGTGGATGCCGGCCGTCATGTTCGTCTCCTACCTGCTCTACGGCTTCCTGCGACCCTTCATCTCCCGTGCGTGGCGCCGCGAAATCGAGGAGGAAGACGATGACGAACCGCCCGTGCACCCCGTCGCGCCGCCTCCGCCAGAGGATACGTAAGGGAGGAAAATTTCGCACAGAGGGCCGAAGAGGACTGAAGAGAAAGAAACCTATCTCAGTCTTCGGTCTGCCCTCCTCTTCAACCCTCTGCAGTCCTTCGCGCGAAACCTGTCTTCAAATCTCCTTAATTGCCAGCGTACGCCACATGGCACCCATAGGGCCGGGCTGTCGGCGTTGTCACCGGCTTGCCCGCCATTGATTCATCGAGCGCCGCTGTCACATAATTTTTAGCTGTGGTGATCGTCGCGGGATCGGCCGATGGCGTGTCATCGATTCCACCCGCATAAATCAGCACGCCCTTCGGATCGATCACGAACATATGGGGCGTCGTTCGCGCTCCGTAGGTGTGGCCCACCTTGCCGTCAGGATCGAGCAGAGTTGCGGTCGCGGCGACATGATTTGCCTTTTCATAGGAAGCCGCACCGGAAACGGTCTGGTGACCTTCCTTGCCTTCCGCGCTCGAATTGATGCGCAGCCAGACCACTCCCTTCGCCGTTTCCTCTTTCTGGAGCTTTTGCATCGCGCCCGAGTCATAGAACTTATGCACAAAAGGACATTGCGGATTGGTCCATTCCAGGACGACGAACTTGCCATTGTAATCCGCCAGCGAATGCGATTTGCCATCCCCGCCCTGCAGCGAGAAATTCGGCGCGGACTGGCCAACGGTTGCCGAGGTATTTTCAGCCGATGCGGTGAGACCGAGAAACGCGCCGAGACAAAGCGCGGTTAGGATGATTGTTCTCATATTGTTATTAGACGTCATGGGTTTTGATGGAGTTTCAGTTTAATCGGCGGATGAAGAATCTGTAATCCTGAATGTAGCGACGGTTTACAATCGTCGCAATTAATGTCTTCCTCGTGGACTGCCGGGCGCAGAACCTGCGCCCGCTACCTCTTGGCGTGTAGTTTCATGAAGCGCGGATAACTCGGGCATAAATCATTGAGTTCACAGTTCGGGCAATCGGGGTTGAGCGCTTTGCAGCGACGCCGTCCGTGAAAAATCAGCCAGTGCGAGAAAAGCGTCCAATCCTTTTGCGGCACGAGCTTCATCAGGACGGGCTCGATTTTCTTTGGATCCGTATGGCGGGTCAGGCCGAGCCGGGCCGAGAGCCGTGCGACATGCGTGTCGACGACCACGCCGACATTCTGGCCGTAGGCGTTGCCGAGAACCACGTTAGCTGTCTTGCGCCCGACGCCCGGAAGGCGCACCAGTTCGTCCATTGTACCGGGCACTTTTCCGTCGTGCTCATCGACCAGCAACCGGCAGCAGGCTCGGATATTTTTCGCCTTGGCGCGATACAAACCGATGGCGCGCAAATCGTGTTCAAGTCCGGCAGGATCAGCTTCCGCGTAGTCACTCGTCGTGCGATATTTTTTGAAGAGCCCCGTCGTGACTTTGTTGACCTGCACGTCGGTGCATTGCGCGGAGAGAATGGTTGCGACCAGTAATTCCAACGGATTGTTGAAATTCAATTCGCAATGCGCGTCGGGATAAACGCGGGGCAAAACTTCACAGAGCACTTTTGCGCGTTCGGCGGGCGTCATTATTTTCATTTAGCCGGTCCAGTAGACGGCAGTAAACAACATAGCGAATCTCCTTTCATGGATTTAACGTGAAAATGAGATAAACTGTGTTTATCACTCAAGGGGAGCATTCATGACAACCACGCTTGCCGCAGCCCTCCCTTTCGATAAGGTGCAGACAGAGAGGGAGAGAATGGAACCAACCGCAACGCCGGAGAGTCAGGCAGTCACCGACCGCGTGCTCGTGGAGCGCACCCAGGCGGGTGATCCGACGGCCTTTGACGAGCTGGTGCGCAGGTACCAGCCCCGGCTGCTCGGGATGCTCTACAACATGACCAGCAACCAGACGGATGCCTGGGACTTGGCGATGGAGACCTTCGAGAAAGCCTACAAAAGCATCCATTCCTTCCGCCTCGATGCCGAGTTTTTCACCTGGCTTTACCGGATCGGATTCAACCTGACGGTAAATTTTATCAAAAGAAATAAGCATCGGAACAACTTGAGCATGGATGATGCTGATCTTGACCTTCAAAATCGGGCCGAGTTTATCGACGTAAGTGCTTCTGGCGACGCAGAAAAGCAGGCCCGGTTGACCGAACTGAAAAAAAAATTGAACGAATCGATGATGAAACTGTCTGATCAACACAGGGCAGTTGTGACTTTGTTTGATATCCAAGGGCTAAGCCATGCGGAGATCAGCAAGATCATGGACTGTAAGGAAGAGACTGTTCGTTCGCGGTTGTTCTACGCACACAAGCAGTTACAAAAGTACCTCAAAAATTATTTATAAACTATGGACCAAGATCAAGACTTCTCCTCCTTACGTAACCTTCTGGCCCTCAAAATGCTGGACATGCCCCAAGACACTCAGATTGACCAGTTTTTGACTGAATTCCATCATCGCCAGCGTGCACAACTCTTGGCACCGCAGCCGGTTTGGGCTCGCGCCATCGCCTGGATGAAGGAGCGTGTGGCCGGCTTCGAGCTCGTACCGTCGCTTTCCTACGCTTCCGCCTTTGCCGCCATCGCCATTGTGGCCTGTGTCGGCCTTTCCCAGCAGGTGCAAGTCACCGAGGTGGGTGGCCAGAGCAAGCTTTCCTTCCGCCTGCCGACCCACGAGACCTCCTTCGCCATGGTTCCGGGTTCGTTCGTCCCGGCTTCCAGCGTTTCCCCCAAGTTGAGCGACAGCCCGAATTTCACTCCCAACCGGAGCGATTCGGCTGCGACGCGCTATGTGCTGGCGAACGATACCCATGGGGCCTATGACGCAACCGTCGCGTTCTAGGTTCTCTTCGCGGTCCGGGCTTTTCCGGACACTTCCCTTTTTGTATGTCGCGATTTCTTTCGCGGCTCTTGTCGTTTTGCCGGGCATCGCCCGCGCCGCTGATGTCTTCCAACTGAGTGGAGACGAGGCCGGTGCGCTCTTCGACAAGGCGAAAGCGGCCGTTGTGCAGGTCCGCTCCGGCGACAAAGGCTTTATTCAAGCCGGTACCGGCTTCTTCATCGACGACCAGGGCACGGTGCTCACGTCTTCGACCATCCTGGGCGACAACAACAGCGCCCGTGTGGTGATCAACGGCGTCGAAATGGATGCGAAGATCCTGGGCAACGATCCGCGCAGCGGGTTGGCCATGCTGCGGATTTCCTACGGGGCAAACCCATCGCTTCCACTGGCCCATTCGAGCGGCCTCAAGTCAGGCGATGGCGTAATCACCATTGGGTACCCGATGAATCTCCCGGTGGCGACATCGCAGGGACCGGTCAGCGGTTTTGACGCAAGCTACCTGGCCCGCGTCGACAGCCATCTTTCCCAAAAGGGTTCCGTGGCCGCGGTCGAACGCTTTGCGACCACCCACATCCACGCCAACGTCGCGATCAGCCCCGGTCAGGTCGGCGGCCCGCTGCTCAACTCGCGGGGCGAAGTGGTGGGATTGGTGGCGACGAGTCCGGACGACGGACGGTCCATCTACGCGCTGCCGGTCGAGGCGATGACGAAGATCATGGCCGACTTCAATCAGTATGGCCACGCCCGGCACGGCTGGGTCGGAGTCAACGTGATGGAAGAACCCAACACGGCGCACGACGGACGCACGGTGCGCGTTGTCCAGGTGGTGCCCGGCACCCCGGCGAGCGAGAGCGGCATTCGCCCCGGCGACACGGTGATGCGCATCGACGCGCGGGAAGTTTACCGGCCGTCGGACGTCCTCGACGCCTCGTTCTTCAGCCAGGTCGGCGCCAACATGAGCGTCGTGGTGCGCCGCGACGAGAAGCTCTACAACTATACATTTGCCGTGATCGAACGTCCGCAGAATCCCGCCGCTCTCACCGCGCCGGTGACGGGCAATTCAACCCCCGCCAATCACGTCGCCGCGAGTCCGCGATAAGGCAGCCGTCGCACGACGGCGGGAAAATCGGACCTATGCAGTGGATACGACCAATGGGATAGACGCGGTGCGGTGCGTTCATAGACAGATGCCATCCCGCCGTCTCCTTTCTTAAGCCTTTGTAAGGTAGCGAGTTATTGCCTTTTAGTCGAGGACATTTTGGTAGTAATCGGTTGGAAAATGTAACGACTTGTTATGCGCTTGCGAGGTGATCTTGCTATGCGTACTACATGCGAAATGGTCATCGACCGCCAAGGTCTTCGCACGAGATTGCAACTCGATCAGCGACTTCATGTCGCAATTAAGGACGAGTACACGACTGAATTTGCTGACCCCCGCAAAAGCTTCGCCGACGTGCGCCATCAGTAGCTGCTCTTCGAAAGGTGTCTTCCAATCTCGGAAGGCGAATCGTCCGATGTCGTAATAAACCAAGAGAGCAGTTAAAGCCCCATATTTGCTTTGCCGCTTTATCCTGAATAGCTTGTCGAACGGGCTCCTTGGATCGGCAGCGGGGGCTCAAGGCTATAGGGCCGACTCGGCTTAATCTCAGCATCTCGTTTATGGAACTGGTGCCGTCGAAAACCGGTGGCCATCGACGCCACAGGGCTGGAAACTAGCACGGCCAGCGCCCACTTTCAGCCGCAGCAAGAAGGAGCGAAAGAAATGGGTGAAGCTCTCGGTGGCGGTGCTTACCACGAGCTTGTTGCCTCTGGGAGCGGTCTTGGACTGGGGACCGAACAATGACAAGTGCCAGGTCTGGCCGCTGCTGCAACAGTCGCTCTCGGACCAGCCGATCCATCGCCCGCGCTTTACGCCGACGCGGGCTACGACGCCGAGTGGGTGCATAGAGTCTGTCGCGAGGAGTTTGGCATCGCCACCACGGTGATCAAACCGGCTCGTTGCGCTGTCGACGGCACCCGTCGAGGCGAGTATCGCAGCCAGATGTCGGAGGATCATCTCAAAGCCCAGAACTACGGCCTGCGCTGGAAAATCGAAAGCTACATGAGCACCCTCAAACGCACTATCGGTTCAACCCTTCTTTCGCACAAACCCGCCAACCTTCTCAAGAAAGCCGCCTTCAAGGTGCTTTCCTACGCCCTCAATCGTTAGGGGACACCCGCAGGGCAAAGGCTTTTCAACAGAGCAAAGTTCCGGCTTTAAAGGTTGCGGCATCAACTTATAGAGCACCTTTTTGCCGCCTCAGGCAAAATCCAATCTCCTTACGCAAAAAAATCATCCACCGCCCAGAGGCCTGCCGCCGATGTCCCTTTCGGCGGTGCCTGTCCCCGTTTTCTCCGGTGCTGTAACTCCCGTTACGGATGTTGGCGCCTGCAAATAGACGTAGCCCGAGCCTGCAAAACCAATATACACTTGACCGTATGTGTTGGGGTCCCCCGAGATGGTCTTGATGGAATCTACGCTATTATTAGGATAGACTCCCAGCTTGACCCATGACTTAGCGTTATCGATGGATTGCCAGATGCCATAGACGTTGTTGACATATCCTGCAACATATATTGCAGGATATCCACCAGTTGTAGCTGACGCTCCAAAACCAAAAGAAGTGACTTCCAGCACATTGGAAACGTTCGTCCATGTCGCTCCGCCGTCGGTTGAGCGCATGAATGGATCTTGTGCGTCCCCCGTGGCACTGCTTGCTGTCCGCCCCCCGGTGAAAAAGAGGTTGCCGGCCTGGCCGGGCACGGACATAAGCTCATTATTGTACCAACTAAAGGGGGTGATATATCCATTCCATTTGTTACCCCATCCGTCATTTCCGCCATAGACCAGTGTCCAGGAAACTCCGCCATTAGTGGTTTTGTAAACGCCCTTTCCGGGATAATATAGATAGAAAGTATTTGAGGACACGCGGTCGGCAGTAACGGAACGCTCGTCGAGGTAATATACCCCTTCAAAACCATTCCAATTACTGACGCCAGGCAGCGTTATAGGCTTCCAGGTTAAGCCACTGTCGAGGGTATAATAAGGTTGGACCCCATCCCCCGGCGCAATTATTATATTTTTCGGCGTACTTGAGGCAATCGTTCCTCCGTTAGCCTGACCGGGGAATGACGGAGTGCTTGCAAAGTTATTCCAAGTCTGACCGCCATTCGTTGAACAGTGGCCCACGCCATTGCTGGTAAGCCCCGCCAAAAACATCGGGTTCGACGAGGCATAGTCGACCGACCAGCCATGATCAATATGGGAACTCGCAACTGGACCATAGGTTGTTGGAAACGCGTTCGGATTGTTTATATTAAAAAACGGTCGATCCCAGGAAGCAAGAACAGGCCTGCCCCCAAGTGGCACAATAATTTCGTTGGCGACCAACTGCTCAATACCGAGACTTTGATCGCTCCATGTGACAGATGTGCTCGATGTAAAGCTTGACGATGGATTCGTCGCATTCCAGACACCAGTACCGGCGGTTGCGATAAGTTGGTTCGGATTCAGCGGATTAAATATGACATGGGAGACGTCTAAATACGATCCCTGCTGGCTCACGTTAGCGGCTGCCAGCCAGGGAATATCGGTGGAGGTTACGAGATCGCTGGACCAAACGATTCCGCTCCATGTCGTCCCCCCGTCAAAGCTTATATTTAATACGCCACTATAGCCTTGGGTTACGATCTCTTTGGGATTGGTGGGACTAATGGCCACTGACGGAAGCCCCTGGCCATTGCTTTGGGTAAATAATTTTGTCCAGGCACCGCTCGTATATCTCCACAAGGAATTGCTATCAGTCGCATAATAATCCCCGGTGCTGGAAATAATAGCGTCCTCGACGAGGGTCGGCCCACCGCTTAAATGCGTCCATTTCATTCCACCGTTGGTGCTTTCATAAACCCCGTTACCGCTGCTTGAAGCGAATATGGTTTGGGTTTTCCCCCCGACGACACCTCCTATCACCGGATCGAACACAATTCCAGAGATAGAGGGATAGTTGCCACTGCCATTAACATTCTGGAGCCCCACCGGCAGCCCAGTCACACTTGCCCAGGTAGCCCCGCCATCAGTCGTGACGAACAAACCGTTTGCCGAGCCAGCGTAAACGATAGCCGGATTGTTCGGATCGATGGCCAATTTCTCGCCAAAACCGCTGTTCCCACCATTTGGGTTCGCTGTAACCTGAGCAAAATTGGTTTGTGACCAGGTTGTGCCTTTGTTGGTGCTCTTAAAGACATACCCGTCGAACATCATATAGAAGATATTTGTCTTGCCAGGAACGATTCGGATTTCATAGACACCTTGGCCGGTGTTACCAAAGTTTCCTGCCACAAATTCAGCTGGCAAACTATTTGTTGTCACAAGCTGCTGCCACTTCGTCCCGTTCCAGATATAGGCGCCATAGGTGTCAGTGCGGATCACCTCCGTGCCGTCGGAGGCAACATCGATACCGGTAATAAGTCCGCCCGCGCCAATCTTGAGAGTCTGCCAATCCGAGTCGACGGCTGCTTGGGTCTGCGATAAAATTGTCCCTGCGCTCAGGCAAACCAACACAAGCCAGATCGCATTGATTTTTTGAAACGGGAAAAGCATAAACGAATTTTGTTAGGTAAGCTTAAGCGCCTACAATTTGCAAGCGCGGCATAAGTTGCATGCACGCCGAACACTTCGTTGTCTCCACCGCCCTTGGCACCTATATCACTGGACCAACCACGATAACCGGCGAGGAGCCTGGTAACCGAACAATAGAGTTTGACTGTCTGTCTGCCCTTTGAGATTTCTGTCGCCATACACTGTATGGCGGGATGTCAACCAAACTGCATTTGCTATGCGTTCCGTTATGCAAGCGCCCACTACTCACTTAAGTAGCTGATATTCCAGCATTCTTGCTACGGTCATAGACCGCCGCTACCATTAAACGGTGGCTGATGCGGTTGGGGCTCCGGCGTTCTTGACGGGGGGTGGTTGATTGGCAGCGAGGGTTTGGAGCTGATGGCGGACGAGGGGGATGGTATTTACAATAAAGTTTTCCCAATTGGTGTGATCGCCGGGGATGAATTCAAATTTGATTTCGCCGGTGGAATGGGTATGCCAAAGCGACCTGGAAAGGGCTTCCGCCTGGTAGCGATGATAGATCAGCAGGGCATCGTGTGTGGAAGTATCCAATGGACAGGTTTGCAGCATTCTTAAATAGGCCAATTTCGCGAAGTTGTCCCGGCCGCGTTCCGAGCGATCCAATCCTTTACGCATGAAAACATTATTAACGGCCCAGAGGAGAAATCTGACTTTGGTCCACAAATCATCCCCGTGCTTCGTGCGCCAATCATCCCAAGCCAGCAGATAAGCCTTGGCCGATCTCTGAAAGCGAGACTGGGCTCTCGATTCCCGCATCAACGACGTAACGTTAATGCCCCTTCGAGGCACGGGCGCGTCATAGAGCACCAACTTGAAGTTTTGGGTTTTTTCCTTTTTCAGGGCGCGGGCAATATGCCAGGCCAAAAGTCCACCGACACAGTGACCGAATAAGACAAACGGACGATCCTTGAGAAGACTCGCGATTTGTTGGGCGAAATGAGTCGATAGAGTGGCAATAGGATCGGCTGGTTCTTCGATCATCAAGGCATAGGGGGAGTGCACCGCATAAACGGGATGATCCGGAAAAAAGTTTTGCGCGAAATTCTTATAGGAAAGAAAGCCCTCGCCGGAGCCTCCCGGAATAAGAACGAGCGGAGTTTGATTTCCCGAGCCTTGGAGGGAGACGAGAGAGGCTTGTTTACCCTGTCGCGGTAGCACGGCCGCATCCAGGCTTGCCTCAACTTCCCGCACAAGCTCGGAGATGGTCGAATGTTCGGGAAGAATCTGCGGCTTTAGCCGTATCCCGAATTGCTTTTCGATAGCGAGCAGGAGATTGACGGCGGACAGGGAATCTCCTCCCATCTCGAAATAATCCTGATCAAGTCCGATGGGGCTTCGGGAAAGATTTTGTTCCCAAATCTCCTTCATTTGGTTTTCCATTGGTGTGGCGGGAGCGCTTGGAGTGGCGGAGGTTTCGATCCCAAGCTCAAGACGAGAGAGCGCCTCCCGGTCCACTTTTCCGTTGGAGGTGAGGGGCAGGTCGCTCAAGACAACGAAGTGCTGGGGAATCATCGCGCCGGGCAGTAGAAGCCGGAGAACTTTTCTTAATTTTTGTTTTTGAAAATTCGCGTCTTCGACGGCCAGGTAGCCTACCAAACGCTTCTTGCCGTCCTCCTCGGACCGGAGATTAACCACGGCCTGGCGAATGCCGGGAAAGCTCAGCAACGCATTTTCTATTTCCGCCGCTTCGATGCGCACGCCGTGAAATTTAAGCTGATGGTCTTTCCGGCCATGAAATTCCAACTGGCCCTCCGTTCTCAGGCAGGCGATGTCCCCGGAACGATACATGCGTCCCCCCGGTTTCGCGGCAAAGTGATCGGGCAGGAAATTATCGGAGTCCTTTCCGGCAAGGCCCAGATAGCCGCGCGCCACCGGAGCGCCTGCGATATAGATTTCTCCCGGAGCGCCCGGAGGCGTCAATTGTCCAAACTCGTCGACGAGGTAAATGCGAGTGTTGGCAATGGCACGGCCGATGACGCGGCCCCGGTTGCGCAAATCGACCCTGTCGTTCGGGTTGGAGCGATCCAATGCCAGGGCCACAGTGCAATAGACGGTCGCTTCACTTGGGCCGTAATAATTGATCACCTTCCTGACCTGCGGCATGTCTTCGAGCTTTTCCAGCAAATCAGCAGGTATGGCTTCAGCTCCCAGTCCGATCAATCGAACCGAGGGAGGCAATCCTATTACTTTCAATACGGTTGCCAAAAGAGAAGGAGTGCTGCCCAGGCAGGTAAACTTTTCATAATAGGGAGATTTGCTGATTTCAAGTATCTCCGGGATCTGGACTAAAGTTCCGCCCAAGGCGAGCGTGGTAAATATTTGAGAAATGCTGGAATCAAAACCGGGGGCGTCAATGAACGGCACGTATCGGACATCATCAGGTTGAAGCAGAGATTGCCTGGCATACGCCAAAAGATTGGCGGTTTGGCGATGCTCCACGCAGATAAGTTTTGGTCGGCCGGTGGTGCCCGAGGTAGGCATCACATAAGCCAGATGGGAACCGCAAACCTTGGGCAACGTTTGCTTGGAGGATAACGGGAGGTCTACTTGATTGCCGTCCAGACGCACCAAGGGAATTGTCAAAACAGGCAGGGTGCGGGACTGTTCTTCATCGGTGATCACGGCGCAGGCATTGGCATCCGCCAGCAGACCCTTTATTCGCGCTTTCGGAATCATGACCGTGATAGGCAGGTAGGCGGCGCCGCTTTTCAGGACTCCCAGAATGGCAATGAGGACATTGGCGGACCTGGGCAGATAAATCGCCACCACCTGATCCGGAGCGGCGCCCATCGCCACCAAGCGTTCGGCCAGATCGTTGGCCTGGCGATCAAGTTCTTGATAGGTCAAAGTGCATTCGGCCACTACGGCGAGAGCGTCCGGAGTCCTCTTGACTTGATCTTCAAACCAATGGTGCAGGGCTTTGTCCTCGGGAACGATGACCTCGGGTCCGCTGAGTTTTTTGATAACATTGGCTTTATCTGCGGAATCCAATAGTTCCAAGGCGCCGACCGGCTTGGTCGGCGTCTTCAGGAGATGGTGCAGCAAGGCAAGAAAAGACCGGCCCAACTGGTTGATGTCCTCCGCTTCAAACAGGCGGGACTGGTAAATAAGCTCGAACTGGAATTGCGGTCTCTCACTAACCGATAATAAAAGGGGCATGTTTGACCTTTCCCGCAAAGAGAAAGTCCTCGCTCCATTCTTTCCAAAGCGCTCGGTCATTTCCTGGGCGATATTATAACGCTCATAGAGGACGCAACTGTCGAAAAGTTGCTTGCTGGCCGCGGCTGGAATGGAGTTCCAAATCATGTCCCATGACGACCATTGATGGGAACGGACAGCCATTTGCTGTTCCCTGACTCCCTTAAGGAAATCTACAACGGAGGTGCTATCGGAAATGCGCACATGCACCGGCAGAAAATTCATCAACATGCCAATCATGCCATCGGTTCCGTCGACCGAACCACCCCGACAGGCCCGGATGGTGGCAAAAGTCACGGACTTCGAACGATAGTACCGGCTTACCAGCAAAGCCCAGGTTCCCTGGATGATTGTATTGACTGTCAGGTCGAAATCCCTGGCCAGACGATGCAGGCTTTCCGTTGTTGCGGCTTCTATTTTAAGCTTTATTTTTTCCTGCCGATGATCGCCCTGGGTAGACGTTCGGCTAATGCTTAAAATCGAATCCGCCTCATCCTTCGCAAACAATTCCCGCCAAAACGATCCGGCTGACTGGCGATGAGATTCCAGCCAGGATTGATGCCAGGAAATAAATTCCGCGAAGTGTTTTCGCTCTGGTAGTGCAACCTCGCGCTTGGCGCAGGAGGATTCATAGCTGGCAAAGAAATCCTCCAGGACCAGCAAGAAGGAACGTCCATCCATCAAAATATGATGAAACGTCCAGACCCATGTCACCGAATTATCGGCAAAGCGGATGACTGTGATCCTCATCAGCGGAGGAGCGGAAAGATCAAAGTTTTTTTTCCGGTCATGCTCAAGCCACTCTTCGATGAAGGCTTCTCTTTCCGAAGGCTTGATCTGCTGCAGGTCTTCGACGATAACGGGCAATTCAACCGGCAAATGGATTTCCTGACAGGGTTGCTGCTGGTCGTCCCGCTTGAATCCCACGCGCAAGGCTGAATGGTGATCGATGATCGTTTGCCAGGATTGCTTGAAGGCAGACATGTCGAGCGCTTCGGTGCTCCTGCACACGACCTGTTCGACGTTCAGGCCCCAGTCGGAACCGGAAAGCGCATCCTCCAGGAGATTCCTCGTCTGAGATGGGCTGAGGCGATAGGAAAGCCGTGAAGTAGAATCAGCCATGGCAAACCAATCAGGACGAGGGTAAAGATTGCCGGACTAAAATACACCGGTACCGAATGCAAGAGAGACCGTGATCGTCGCTCCCTTGCGAGAGATCGAAGCAGAGCAGGTGCAAGCCGCACTTTTCAAAAAGTAAAAACATCTCTTCCTTCGACCTGAAGAATTCGAAGCGGCCTCCGGACGCGGCGACATAAATGAATTCCGAGGTGGTCTGATGGTAGATAAGTTTGCCCGTCAAGTAATCCAGGGAACCGTTGGACGCGTTCGCCTTCTCCATCCCGGCTAGATCATAAGCCTGGGAATCCCAGATAAAATTGTGATCCGTTTGAAGCCGGGTTGTGGACAGCGCGGAGTTCAATTCCAGCGCTTCGTTGCTCGTAAAGCTGATGATGCCAAGTCCGCCTGGCCTCAAAATGCGGCTTACCTCCTTCAGTAATGGTTCGTGTCTCGTCGCGGGAATACAGTTGAGAAGAAAATCCTGAACGACCAAATCGACCGCACCGTCGTGGTATAAATGATCCAAGTGCGCGGCATCGGCGATATGATAGCGCATGCACGGCATTTTGAGGTCCAGGACCTCGTAGAGGTGGGGCAAATCGTAAAGATCGACCGTTTCGATTCTAGGTAGCGACTGGTTGGTGTCATGAACGAATTGCTTCAGGGCCCCGGCATTTCCCGGCGTTGAATAGCCTTGAATCAGACAAAGCGGATCCTTCGCCAATCCAGCCAAATGCTGTTTGAGATCAGGTATCAGGCGAATTCGGTCCAGGCTGTGGGCGAGCGTTGGATTGCCGGCACTCTTTCCCGCCACCGCGTAAGAAAGAACCATCTGCATGATTTCGCTATACCCTTTCCCTAGCGGACGGGCGGCATGTTGAGGAAAAGATGCCGCCACTGAGCCCTGCTCTAGTGGAAGAGATGTCGACAGATTTTTTTGTGCGTCTTCCTGATTTGGAGAATAAGACATTACGGTAAATTTTGCTCAAGATTAGCCAGCATGAGTAATACCGGACTCGCTCGATAATACGACCTTATTTGCGATTCACTATGACTAGAAATGTGACTAAATGAGGTGCCCATTTTTGCCGGAATCGATGCATGAAGCAATCGGCTACGGTTTTTGTGCGAGCCGAAGGCTAACCTTCGATCTGGATGACAATTTTCCCGAAGTGGGAGCCGGTTTCCATGTATTTTAGCGCTTCGGGGGCTTGATCGAAGGTAAATATTTTATCGATCACGGGTTTTAATTTGCTTTCGGTGATGGCGCGGTTCATCTGCTCGAACATTTCGCGGGACCCGACGAGAATCCCTTTCACATTGAGGCTCCTCATGAGGATTTTCATGGGATCGACCCCATCGCCCCGTGCCAGCACCCCGATGAGTGAAATCAGACCCTCGATGCGTGTGGCGTTGATGGAACGTGGCAACGTGCCCGCGCCGCCGACTTCCACGACCTGGTCGACGCCGAGCCCATTGGTCAACCGGAACACTTCGCGGTCCCACTCGGGTATCGTCTTATAATTGATCGTTTCGTCCGCGCCCAGCGCGCGAATCCGGGCCAGTTTATCGTCGCTGCTTGAGGTGGCGATGACGCGGGCCCCGTGCATTTTGGCGAATTGAAGCGCGAAGACGGAAACGCCTCCGGTGCCCAGGGTGAGAATCGTAGTCCCCGCCTTGATCTTACCGAAATGGACCACGGCGTTCCATGCCGTGAGCGCCGCGCAGGGCAGGGTGGCGGCTTCGAAATCGGAAAGATGTCCGGGAGTTCGCACCAACCCTTCTTCGTGAAAGGCGCCGTATTCGCAAAGTACGCCGTCGAGATCGCCGGCACCCAGGGCTGTGCGCGACTTGGCCGGAGTGAGCGGGCCCTCAATCCAGCCCTGCATGAAAATGGGGCAGACCCGGTCGCCGGGTTTCCACCGTGTGACGCCTTCGCCCACGGCGATAACTTCGCCCGCTCCATCCGAAAGCGGAATCGCGGGAAGTTGGGGCCGGGGATTGTAGAGACCCCGGGCAAAAAGAAGGTCGCGATAGTTGAGCGAGACGGCGTGAAATTGAACCACGACCTGGTTGGGGCCGGGCTTCGGAACGTCGCGATCAACCAGGGTCAGGTTTTCCAGACCAAGCTTTGGATAAACGTAGGCTTTCATGGAGCATCCGGTTCCAACAATCTACAAGAGGACGCCGAAAACACAAAGAAGCAAGGAGAGCCGGTGCGCGCCGCGCGATGATCCGGCGCAGAGCCTGCGCTGGCTGTCTTTGTATTCCTTCGCGCTGAATTAACCCGTCACCCCGCCGTTGCCATCGCGGACTTGGTGGATTTCACGGACGCGGGCGGACGCGGCACTAGTTCCAAGACGCCGGCCAGGCGGAACCGGGCGAGGTGACGTGCGACATCCATCGGGCTCAAATTTACACGCTCCGCGATTTCGCGCACGGTACGGTGCCCATCCGCCTGGGCCAGCAATCCCAGATCGGCGGAAGTCACCTCGACCGAACCGAGCCCTTCGCCGCCCGCGTAACTCAGAACCGAATCGAGTGAGGGAATCGCCTCATGAAGCAAGGTCAGTTCATCCACCTTGAAGGCCACCCCGGTGATGAGCACTTCAGGATCGTAAACCGCGAGATCGCGCGTAAGGTCCGCCGGCATGGGCCGCTCGTGAAAATCGAACCGCGCCTCCCGCCAGCCGACAAACTGAAAAAGCGCATGCAAGCCTGTTTCGCAACCGGCGCGGGCGTGGAGAATGATCCCATTTTCAACGGCCAGGCAACCTTCCTGATCGCCCTCTTTTAATTTCAAATATCCGGTTTGTTTCGCATTCACGATGATCCGCAAAATTTCCGTTAAATTTGATGTAGCAAAAGTTCCCGATGGCAAAGGCATAATGGCAATCAAGTGACAAATAGAAATGGGGTTAGGAAATTGTGGCTAAGACGCTTAAGCACGTTATATGCCACGGTTAAAAACCCTGTGAGAACGCTTAATCTCTTCGAGTTGTGAGAGGAGAAAAGCCTGTCTTGTTTTCGGATCGCTTCCGCGTTAGGATCGGACGGAATTGCGTAAGGGCTTGTCCCGGTTCATCACAACTCTTGAAATTGCTCGTACGATTTAACAACCATGCGTTGGCCCGACATTTTCTTTAAGGCCAGGAAACCCAGCCCGGAATCGGAGCTTCCTCCCCCCTTCAAGCCTGAGCCGGAGAGCCCGAAGCCTGCGGTTTCCCCCAAGCCCCAGCCGCCGGTGGTCAAGCCGGTTCCCGTAGCGCTCGATCCGAAAGCTGAGACGACTCTGCTCCCTCCGCCGGTTAAAACCGAGCCTGCGTCATCGACAACGGGCACGCGCACGATACCCGCCCTGCATGGCGTCGTTCTGCGGCCTCCGGACCGGCTCGCCACGGGCACTCTGAAGATTGGGCCCGCGAATTCGGAGCCCGCGCCCCCTCGTCCCCCCTCGCCCATGAAAAATATTGAGCAGTTGATGGCCGAGGCCGACCCGGTGCGCACGCTCAGCCAGACCGGCAGCGTTCGTATGCTGAAACGACTTTCTCCCGATCCTGCGTCAATGAAGGCGCTGACGGAAACGCCTCCTCAAAATGCGCCGGTGAAATTGGAGCCCCCTTCGTCGAGTGTGGGCGCACCCCCTTCGGCTCCCGCAGCTCCGGCTTCACCAAATTCACCGGCTTCAGCGTGGACCCCGCCGCCTTTCCCGACCTTCAAACCCGCAGCGATTTCAGTTGCGGCTTCCGTTCCCACCGAAGTGAAAAAAGCCGATCCCGTCCCGTCGTCCCCGGTGCCCGCCGCGACCCCCGTTTCGACCGGGGCCCCGCCGCCTAAGGAGGATGACGACTCGCCATTTATCCTGAAACCCGCCGCCGCGACCGTGAACATTCCGAAGATCATTCCGCCCTCCCCACCGTCACACGCGCCCTTGATGCCTTTTGGTTCTATCTTCCGCCGCAAAGCGAAGATGACCGAGCTGGCCCGGATTGTCCTGCCGAGCAAACGGGAAGAGTCGGAGCCGCATCCTGCCACGCCTTCCGCATCGTCCCCCACTGTCGTACCCCCCGCGTTCCCTGTTGTGGCCATGACCGTTCGCGCGAACCATCCACCGGCAATGGAAAGTCAGGAAAAGCCGATCGCCCCTTCTTCTTTCCCGGTTGAAAGCGCCGCGACCGAAAAAATCGTGGTAGAAGAGAAACCTTCAGAATCGAGTATTCCATCCCCCGCAAAAAATTCCCCGCCAACTAGTAGCGCGCAGGATAATATTACGGCAATCTCTCCGCCGGATAAAGTGCCAGACACCACTCTGGAAACGCCGAAATCGGCCAGCGTCGACACGGCCAGTCCGGTGCCCGCCTCGATTCCCGCCGTTGAAGAAAAGCCGGCCGCTTTCTTGCCCGATTTGTCTGCCGCGCCAAAAGTTGATCCGGAGGCGCACAAACCTGAGCCCGCCGCTGAGCCTTTACCCAGGGTCGATCCCGAAGCGCATAAGGCTGCGCCGCCGCCTGCCCCTCCGATTCCGTCGGTCGAACTAAGCGCTCCGTCCGGCACGCCGGAGAAGCGCGAATTTCATTTGGCCAACGGCGAGCGCGTGGCCGGGACAGTCCTTTCCGAAACGCCCGAGGCCGTCTACATCGAGCATGGTACGCTTGGCGTCCTGACCATCCCGCGCGCGCAAATCGCCAAGCGTCTTGTCGAAATCATCCTCATCAACGGCGATCGCATCGTGGGCGACATCATGGCCGAAACCGCCGACACGCTCTATGTGCGCCACGCCAGCCTCGGCATGTTAACCGTCCCGCGCGCGCAACGCAGCACGCGCGTGGTCGAGGCCATTCTCAAGGACGGCGACCGCATTCTCGGCGAGGTGCTCACCGAAACCGACACGTTTACGGTGATTCGCAGCGCCACGCTGGGCACCATCACCGTGCCGCACAGTAAAATGTCGATGCTCAATCGCAAGATCGAGCAGATCGAACTCAAGGCCCTGCCTCCATCCGCGCCCGAGATCAAGGAGAAGTCGTAGGTCCGCGCATGAGTTTCCTGGGCAATCGAGTGGCCTGTCTCGTTCTTTTCCTGGTCCTCTTCGGTTGCAGCCGTGATCTCCATGGCGAGGGATTTACTTTGCCGGACGCCCGAGACCCGATTGCCGGCATGGGGGTCAATATCCACTTTACCGATGCCCGGCCCGGTGAGTTGGAGATGCTTTCCCGGGCGGGGTTTCACTGGATTCGTCTGGATCTCGCCTGGAACCAAATAGAAAAGACGCGGGAAGTTTACGATTTTTCCGCTTACGACCGGTTGATGGCCAGCCTGGATAAGTTTCATATCCGGGCCCTGCTCATCCTCGATTACACGAACGGCCTTTATGACGGCAATAAGCCTCCGTACACCGAGGAAGGCCGCGCTGCTTTTGCGCGCTGGGCGGTGGCGGTGACGACCCACTTTAAAAATCGGGGTGTGATCTGGGAAATCTGGAACGAACCCAACGGCGGCTGGTTTTGGAACCACAAAGCCAACGCCGACGATTATGCCAAGCTCGCCCTCACTGTGAGCAAAGCCATTCACGAGACCACCCCGGATGAGGTGATCGTCGGCCCGGCCCTGGCCGGATCCGATATGGCTTTTGTCGAGGTTTCAGCGCGCATGGGTGTGCTGGCCTACTGGTCGGCCATCACCATTCATCCCTACGTCCATTCAGAACCCGAAAATTATGGGCCGGCTTACGATCTAACGCATCAGCTCATCCAAAAATACACATTGCCGGGGCAGCGGATCGAGGTCATGTGCGGGGAATCGGGTTACACCACCACCTGGCCGGGCATTGATGAGGAGACGCAGGGGAAATACCTGGCCCGGCTTTTTTTATTCGATGTCATGTCGGGCGTGCCGCTGACCATTTGGTACGATTGGCACGATGACGGAAACAATCCCAAGGACCGCGAAAGCAACTTCGGAATTGTCCACTTTGATTATCATTCCGGAGCCGCGACCGTTTATGATCCCAAGCCTGCCTACCTGGCCGCGCAGACTTACTTCCACGAGTTGAACGGTTACCGGTACGAGGAGGCGGTGACGACGAAATCAAAAGGAGATTTCGTTCTTTGCTTCAACCAAGGTGCCGATTCCTGCATTGTCGCCTGGACATCGGCCCCGACACCGCATGAAATGATGATTTCCGAGCCGGATGGCTCCTATGAAGTTACGAGCTACGACGGCAAGAAGCAGACCGAGGTTCAAGCCGTCCATGGCACCATTACCCTGACCCTGGACGGCGGCCCGCAATATATTAAGCACAAATAATTCGGTGCTTTATTTTTCTATTTAAGCGGATGTTTTTCTTTTTGCATGATCCAAGCATGATTTGCAGGTAATACCTTTTGATGCTCTCGATCTTCCGCTGCTATTTCTTTTTTCTCCTCAGCGCTCTCGTATCCCCCGTCACTGCCGATCCGACGCTCACGGTGACGCCGGAAAAAAGCAGCGCGATCTACGATCTTGGAGAGAAAATTATCTGGGACGTGAAGGTAAGCGGCGACCCGGCTGGGACTCTCAAAACGGCTTCGTATGTTTTGAAAAAGGGCGGTGGAACGGTCATTGGACAGGGGACACTGACCTTTCCGGCTGGTGGCGCGACAATAATTGAGACCTCGCTGACCGAGCCCGGCACGATCCTCGCGGAAGTGACGACGTCTTCCGTCGCTGATAAAAAAGGTATCCGTGCCTTGGGCGGGGCAGCCGTAGCCTATGACAAAATTCCCCGCTCGGCGCCTTGTCCCGCCGATTTCGATGCGTTTTGGAAATCCAAGCTGGATGAGCTGGCGACCATTCCGGCCAATCCTGTCCTGGAAAAGGGCGACAGCGGCAGACCCGGCATCGATTACTGGAAGATCACGCTCGATAACGTCAATGGCACTCATATTCGCGGCCAACTCGCGCGGCCAAGCGGTGACAAAAAAGCGCCCGCGATGCTGATCGTGCAATGGGCCGGGGTTTATCCACTGGATAAAAACTGGGCGCTCGATCGTGCGGCTGAGGGTTGGCTGGTGTTGAATATCATGGCTCACGATTTACCGATTGATCAGCCGAAAGATTTCTACGACAAGCAATCCAAAAATGAGCTGAAGAATTACACCGCGATCGGCGATACGGACCGCGACAAGAGTTACTTTCTTCGGATGTTTTTGGGCGACGTACAGTCGGCGGAATATCTGACCCAACGGCCTGATTGGGACGGCAAGACTCTCGTCGTGACCGGAACGAGCCAGGGCGGGCTGCAATCCTTCGCCACGGCGGCGCTCGATCCCAAAATCACCGCCATGCTCGTGCTCGTCCCGGCGGGGTGCGATGACTCGGGCGCCCTCGCCGGACGGAAACCGGGCTGGCCCTTTTACCTGAGCGACGTCACCTCGCCAGAGCACGCGCAGATTCTCCAGACTTCGGCTTACTTTGATGCGGTTAATTTCGCGGCCCGCGTGAAATGTCCCGCGCTGGTCGCCCTGGGGTTGATCGACGAGACCGCGACGCCCTCCGCCGTTTTCACCGCCTTCAACCAGCTTCAGGGACCCAGGGAGGCCTGCGTGATGCCCGAGTCTGAACATCAGGAGCATGATGGCCATACACAGGCGCCTTACGCTGTCCGATCTGCTGCGTGGCGCAAGGCCCTGCTTGCGGGCAACCCGCTGTCCATTCCCGCGAATCGTTAAGATGTCAACGCCTACGCCGTGCGCATGGGCATGATGACGTAGAGGAACGGGCGCTTGTACTTAATGACGCCAGGGCTCAGTTCGTCGATGAAGTCGAAGAAGATTTCGTCGGAGTCGATGTTCTTGAGCGGGTCCATGAGGAACTCAGGATTGAAGGCGATGTTGAATTCCTTGCCCTTGTAGGTGATGGGAATTGATTCCTTGGCCTCGCCGACTTCTGGTGTATTGGCGGTGATGTCGAGGTTGTTCTTGCTGAAGATGAGCTTCACGGAGTTCGACTTTTCGCTCGAGAGGAGTGCAACGCGGCGGACGGCGTTGAGGAACATTTCGCGTTCAAGAATGATTCGTTCCTTGGCCTCGGCCGGGACAACCTGCTTGTAGTTGGGATAATTTCCCTCGATAAGCTTGGAATAAAGGAAGGTGTTGCCGAGGTCGAAGGAGACCTGGTTTTCCGCGAAGCTGATGGTGAGCGGTTCTTCGTCGCGAAGGATGCGCTGCAATTCCTGCACGGCCTTGGTAGGGAGAATGGCCTCGACTTCGCTGCCCTTGGGGAATTCGATGTCCTGCTCGACGAGCGCAAGGCGGCGTCCGTCCGTGGCGACGAGCGAGAGTTTGTTTTCCTTGAAGCTGAGCAGCACGCCGTTGAGGACATAGCGGCTTTCGTCCGTGGAGATGGCGTAGGCGGTGCGCTTGAGCATGTCCCTGAAAACGCCCTGGGTAAGCTTGAAGGTCTTGGCGCCGTCGCCCTTGGGAAAGGGCGGGAAATCTTCCTCAGGCAGGCCCATGATGCGGAAGAAGGAGGAGCCGGAG
>Ga0182030_10008952_pt1 | contig 20595 bp, 25 predicted proteins | sample 812S3MmetaG_FD_121299 | JGI IMG/M metagenome (GOLD analysis project Ga0182030, IMG submission 121299) | Permafrost microbial communities from Stordalen Mire, Sweden - 812S3M metaG (Illumina Assembly) | ecosystem: Environmental > Terrestrial > Soil > Wetlands > Permafrost | place: Sweden... | reverse complement strand
CGCGCCCTTGCCGCGGTTGTAGGGATGTGAGAACACGCTGATGCCGTTATCGCGCTGGATCTTTTTCAGGAGATCGCCCGTGCCATCGGCGGAGGCGTCGTCGACAAGAATGATCTCCTTTTCTAGGCCGCAGGTATCAGCCGCACGCACGCGGCGGACGAGTTCCTCCACGGTACGGGCTTCATCGAAAACCGGAATCAAGATCGAGAGTCGTTTGAAGCTTTCGGGCATATGGTTTTGGAGTATAGGGAAGCCCGGTGCCGGCGTCAGCAATTTTTTCCTGTAGCGCCGCACAGCGGCTCGTGCTATTTTCGGCGTGCAGTTTGCGGGCGGGTTAGCCAAGTGGTAAGGCGGGAGTCTGCAAAACTCCTATCGTGAGTTCGATTCTCACACCCGCCTCCATCTCTGAACGCTTGTGCTTCAGAGAGTTGGAGCAGCAGGAAGCCCGAGTTTCAGTGGATTCTTCAGTGGCCAAGGTACTCCGGGACAATCCGGGTGTAGCCAACTGAAACTCGCCAGCAACTCGCTAACGCGGACGAGGCGGTTTCGTTCATGCTCATCACCATGAGGCATGAGATGAAACAACGTTACCGCGTCTTTCGCCGCAGTTGGGGCACATACTACCGCGAAGACCTCGCCACCAAGAAACAGGAGACTCTCCGTACCCGCGACCGGGATGAAGCCTATCGGCTGGTCGCCGCACTGAATGAGACCGCGGATCAACCGGCGTTCAGCCGACAACTGGCCCGAGTATATTGGAAGGCAGGTGACCCTGCTGGAGCGACACGCACTTGGCAGCACGTTATGGACGAGATTCCCAAGCTGAAACGTGATGAGACCCGTCGCCGCTGGGTCATGGCAATCAAAGACAGGGCCTTCGACCCGATTCGGAATTTGGTAATCCTCGAAACCCAAGCGCAGCATTTCCTGAAGACCTTGGAGAACGGGACGGTTTCCACCAATATCTTTCTCCGGAGCCTCCACAATTTCGCATTGGATATGAATTGGCTGCCGTGGCCAATCCTGCCGAAGAAACGGTGGCCCGCCGTCAAGTTTAAGGAGAAACGCGCAATCACGTGGGCGGAACACCGAGCCATCGTCGCGCGGGAAGGCAACGCCGAGCGCAAGGCATTCTATCAACTTGCCTGGTATCTGGGCGCATCGCAGGCTGACCTGGCTCATCTGGAAGCCGCAAATATTGATTGGGAGCATCGGGTCATCTCCTTTGCGCGCAAGAAGACGGGTTCTATCGCACTGATGCGGTTCGACGAGGAAATGGCCGCTATCCTTCGCACGCTACCGACCACCGGACCGCTTTTTCCCTATATGCGGAGCGTGCGGTCCGGTGATCGGGCGACCGAGTTCAAGCAGCGATGTGACGGGCTTGGCATTCGAGGAGTCTCGTTGCACTCGTACCGCTACGCATGGGCAGAGCGGGCAAAGAAGGCTGGCTATCCGGAACGGTTTGCGCAAGAGGCCTTGGGCCACAACAGCAAGACCGTTCACCGGGCGTATGCACGCAAGGCTCAGGTCGAACTGCCGCCATTGAGCGAATACGAAAGGCAACGCGCTAAATTCACTGAGGCAGTCATTGTCACCGAACCCGTCGCACGGGCGGTCGCCACCTGAGTGCTTACGCCCGGCGATTTTATTGCGGCAGCGCTGAATCATCGACGGCGAACATCGACACTCACGCTTGTGGTCGCCACAAGAACCGAACGGTCAAGGGTGTATTGCCATTTCGCCAGTTCCGTATCAAGGTGTTACGTCGTCCATATCCCCGCCGCTGAATGTGCAAACAGGCCGTCGCGGTCAAACCCAAGACCATCGGGGAGCACCTGAAGCACAAACGTCTCCAACAGTACCTCTTTCAGGCCGACTTGGCAAAGCTGCTTGGTGTGGACATTGACTCCGTTCGCCATTGGTAGCAGGGCATCTTCCAGCCCGCTGAGACTTCCATGCCGTGCATCATTGCCTGGCTTGGCTACGACCATAAGACCTCGGCACGGCAGGAGAGAGGAGCCATGTTGGGTATTGCACATCGGCAAATACGCGTCGCGCGCATGCGACCGAATCATGCATTCCGGCCAGGAGGACTAGGAAGCCTAAAAACTACGGAGCCTGGCCGACGGTCTGAGGCTGCCCTAACAGATTCTTGTCGACTTTGTATTGGCCCCAATCCTGGTGAATCACTTCGTAAAGATCATTGACGGTTGGGCCGTTCTTCCATTCAACATGGTTGTCCGTGTACAGGACATTGCGCCCGTCCGCGCCATGATTGTCGGCACTGGTAAGGTCAGGAGTATGGTGGCTTGTCTCATTGGCCCGATCAGCCATCAACATGTAAATACGGCCCTGGCTGGACCCCTTTGTGGGGAGATTGACAGTTAATCTGGTGATATAAAAATAGCTGCAATTATTCCATTGCATCTTCTGCCATGCCTCGTGGCTGGTATCGGCGACTGCGACAAAGCACGGGGTTTTGCTATCGCCGTTCATCCTGTCACTGGGACAAACAAATACGCCGGTGCTGGGAAGATAGTGCTGCTTCACGAGGTACCGGGCGTAGCAGGTGAATCCGCCAACGTTATTCGGTGCACCTCCTGCTATGCCAATTTCGGAACTCATACACAATACCGCAGGATCACTCAGATCGGCTGTCGATGGACCTGTCGGAAAGATACCGCGGAAATCCCCCGCATATGCCACCATCGCTAGGCCAATCTGGTGCAGATTGCTGATGCATACAGCCCGCCGTCCTCTTTCCCTCGCCTTACTGAGCGCGGGCAGGAGCATTCCGGCAAGAATGCCGATAATTGAAATGGTCACCAGCAATTCAATGAGGGTGAATGCCGCGACCTTCGAGTGCCGGACTCGACGCGAACCCCAAATTGCCCAATGCTTTGCCATTGGATTGGCTCCTGCTACGGCGACCGTGTTGTCAGAATAACCACAGTTTTATGTGGAAGTAAAGAACACTTCGTTATCGAAATGCCTGGTTATAAATGAATGATCGCTGGCTGCGGTGCGGCCTCCCACTTGCCGCCATCCCAAAGCATAGCACGACCGCTTACATCCAAGCGCGCCGGTGCGCCAACAGAACGGAGCGCCGCGACGTAGATCACCTGAAAACCAGCTTCGTCGGTGATTTGCCTTAGCTGAATCGTCGGCACCTCACGGGAAAGATTCTGGTCTTCAGCGATCGTTATCCTTTCCCGCAGATGTCGTACCACGATGTTCGCAGCGTCTTCGACTGATGAGGTTTGACGGATGAGCGGATAAAACTCCTCCCACAAAGGCCGTCGCCAATTCAATGGCTCGGCGGCATTGCCCGTGATCACCGGCGACAACACAAACCCCTGATACATCTTGTCATCCACTTGCCAACTGACAACTTTACGGGTGTAACCAGCCAATTCAACGTGCTCTAGCAACGTCTTCAACCGCTGTCCATCCCAGATTGGCTGGGCCCCGAGATACTGAAAATCGGCGCGTTCCCCTGGTTGCACCAGGTATCGCCGAGCTATGGATAACGTCGTTCTCTCGACGGGAAAATGTGGCGTGGCCAGATGAATCGCTGTCTCGGCCGACGCCCACACTGCAAGCACGGCAGCCACCCAGCGAAGCGCAATTTCAGCGCGGTTCAGCTTGATTCTTTCTGGCGAAGCGATCTTGCGGCGGCGTGACCAAAACCATCCACCCCCGGCCCACACCCCTGCCGGAAGCCAGAAAAGCCATAGAGGCGAAGCATCCGCCTGCCATTGCGCTGACGAGCGATAGTTTTGCCACGCGTCCCCACCAGCCAAATGCGACCGGCAGTATTCCCCGACGCACCGGAAAACCACCCCGCGTTCCGAAGTCACCTCATAGGACGTGCCAGAAACAACCTTTTGGTCTAATCGCATGGCATTCGCTTCCAGAATTGAAGCCAACTTTTTCGTGTGCACCGATGGGAACGCTTTATTCCACTCTCCATGCAGGAGGAGAACCGAGCAGTGCGATGATTTCAACGGGCTGTTGGTTGGGAATTTCGACGAGGTCGTACCACTTAACCATACAAGGAGCTGCGGTTGGCGCTCCGGATGTTTCAAGGCGAAATCAAGTATCCGGTCCGCACCCAAAGTAAAGCCAACCCAGGCAACGGCGCTCTTATTGACCCATTCCTGCTGATCAAGATGACGGAGCAAGGCTTCAAATTGCGCGGTGAATGCTGACGTGTTCGTTTGGTTGTATTCCAAGCTGACCGTGGCCAGGCCCAATTCCGTCATCTGCCGCAGCGCAGTGCCGTCATTCATGAGATCGCCACCTGATCCATGCGCATAGACGACTACCGGGTATTGACGCATGGGCTTGGGCAACACTGCGACACATCGAAATGACTCATGTTGGGCGGTTGTCAGCGTGAACCACTTCCGCACAAACAGGTCATGTTCCTTGGCCCATGCCAATGCGCCCAGGAAAAGCAAGGCGACCAGTACCGGGATGAAACTTCCAAATGCTCTCGGCGACGGAGTCATTTGGCGTTGCCCACTGTCAAATCCCTTCTCCCCAATTCAATCAAAATCCAGAATGTCGCGGCCGTGGGCAGCCGGAACAAACCACCATTAAACCAGAAGCCCACGAGCAGGACGATAGCTCCCGCACGGCAAATTGCCTGGAGTACTTCCAAAGTTGGAACTGTAGATGTGAGTATCGGTAGCGGGGGGTCCGGCAAACAGTTCGCAACTTGCAGTTCCTGTGGAGCGTTTCTAAGACAGAGCCAGATATACATTGCAAAGCAAAGGAGCGCGGGAATACCCAACGTTGCCCCAAGCAGAAGATAGTCATTCAATCCAATGACCGCGCCTACTGGAATTCCCGTCGGGAAGTAGTACTGTTCCCAAAAGCGCTCCGGTTGGTTCCAGCCGGCTCCCAGAAAAGGATGTTCAGCCGTAATTTGTAGTGCGCAGTCCCAAGATAGGACACGATCATGCCAGGTAGAATCCACAGTACTGTTTACCGAAAACGCCCGCCGCGCCGGATACCACTCCGTTGATCGATAATGCCAAGAGATCAATGCGAGGACGGATGCCACGGTGACTGCGAGAGAAAGCACGTTAACCCGAATCCATCGTCTGAATTCCGATCCATGATCTCGTATTCGTTGGGTGCCTAGATAGCTCAAGCCGACGATAGTTCCGCACCATGCCCCACGGCTGTAACTGTGCACCAGACCGCGGCCGATTACAACAACGGAAGCAAGACACAACACTGCGACAACACATTTCCACCGCATCCCAAGTTCTTTCGAACTTCCGATCTCCGATTTGTCGGCAGTTACCTTCTCGTAGTTTGCCACTGCGCATCCGACGGCCAGAACAACTCCTACCCCCATGAGCAATCCATAGGCGTTTGGATTATCCCATGGGCCAGTCCAGCGCGCGTAACCGCGAAATGCGAAAGTGGGGCTCCATTCAGGATACCATAGCGACGCAGCGACTAAAGCCGCAGCCAGGACAATGATAATCAAACAATCTACGCTTGCGGTACGAGCGCCTTGCTCTCGCCATATTGCCTTTAATGTCGCTCCAACTCCTAGTGTCGCGCCCCCCAGCAACATCAATGCTCGAGTTGATTGCGCGGCTTCAGAATAATCGAACCCATACGCGAACGTTCCGACTGATAGGAGGGCTATCAACCACAAACTGGAGTTAGTAGCGTGCCAGAAGGGCAATCTTTCAACCTGGCATCGAATCACAAGAAAACTTAGGACGTAGGCGACCAAGCACAGGAACACCAGCCACTGCACCCCGGGATCGCAGACAATCGCATTGAGGTCAGACAATGTAAGACAGATCGTACCATTTGTGCACGGGATGGGACTGTCGGCAAACAGAGAAAACAACATCAAGAAAAGCAATGCGGCCGTTGTCAATATACCGCCGAATACCCTGAGCTTGCTGATTGTCAGGGGAGTTAGCACAAATCCGCCAGATTGGAATCGCGCACATCACACATTCAACGAAATGCCGCCAGAAGCAATCGCAGGTTTTCGCTTACGCTTCTCAAGCCAGATCAATGTAGCATAACTCCCAATTAATAAATACGCCAAAATAACCTTCATAATGGCATCTGCCGTTTGAGAAGGTAGATGTAGAGCCCCCGTCACATTTCCGAGACAACCACAAGGCTTTTGGTATCCGATCCATAAAAGCCCCAGCCGATACACCCATATATTTGTGGCCATCCAAGCGATCAACCATGCCCGCACTTCACGTCTTTTACAACCCAAACAAACACAGCCCACGATTAATTCCATCCCACCAACGATCCACAACAAGGATCGCAATGTAATAAAAAAGAAGGGGGCGACCTCTTCCAAAACACGATCTCTGCCAAACCCACTTATGATTTTCGCGATTCCTGTAATTGCCAGAATTACACTTGCGGATTCCGAAAACAAAGTGAAGATCCTGATTCGCATATATCGAAGCGCACTCGCTATTATTCGCGAAGACACCACATGTGACACGAAAAACGCCAGAGCCTACGCATATTGGGTTTACGATCTCGAAACACCGCCCGTGAAATAAGATGGCTTTTTGTGGTTTATTTTGGTACCGTAATGTTCAGTCGCCCTGGTACAAGGCTGTACCTAGCCTCCTTTTCACTCTGATTTAAGTCTCTAATCAGATCCGTTATTCTGCCCCCTCGGCCGAAGGCAACCACCACCAAGGCGATCGCAACCACGCCGCCTTGAGATGTCCATGTCAGTGTCGGATGCCGCCGTGCCGCTCTTAATACTGCCGCGCAGCCCGACACAGAATCCCACGCCACTTCAAACCCCGGTCTTCGTTCCGGCGGATCTCGATTCCATTCCGCGTTCTCTTCGCCTCGCTCATCCGACATACGACCAGAGGAGCTGCGAGGAATGTCTGAGATAAATCTGGCACTACCCAACGCATGCAGGACTAAAGTTATCGGGTATCTTTCCAGCACACCAGATTTCTTCCCACCAACTGTCCGTTTGCATGCTACAGTCATCGAGGTCGGGATACGTTTCCGTAAAATCAACCACGGTAACGGTAAACGTGTTCGCCAAACCGGTATGGCCTGGAGTGCCCGTAATGGCAGTCGTCGGTTGCACGGATGGGGCCGAGTTGTCAGCAGTTATTGTGTCCAGGCCCACCTGTTCATTGCCGCATCCCACATACACTGAGCTCTGCACGCCTGCTTTTACACAAGGCGTCCCCGCTTTCCACCCGCCGTAACATGCGGCGTAACCATTTGCCGGCATGCCCAAGCCAACCCAACAGGCTGCAAGAATGCTGGTTGCTTTGAATAATCCATTTTTTTTCACGAGACTCCTCCGTTCTTCGAGCGTTGCTTTTGGTTTCGAAATCTGATGATCAACACGATCGGGATGATGCTGGACAGCGCGAAGATCAGATAGACATAAATGGGGTTACGCGCACGCCCCGGCAAAGGCTGTGCGGGAGTCGACACCTTGCCAAGCTGCGGAACCCCATCCTTTGTGACTTCCATGTTAACTGTTGCACCCGCCTTTGCCGTATCGCCGATGATATTTCCAGCAGTTGCTTGATATGACTGCCACGAGAACGGGGATTTCGGTGTAGAAAGAACGGGGGCGCGAAACAGCAGAATTGTATAGCGTATCGTATTCATAGTTTTGCCACTTACTGAGGAAACGCGATCCACTGTCATCGTATCTGTTGCGTAATCCATCGAAAGGCGAAATGTTGGCGCTCCTTTTGCGGACGCTCCAAACGTGATACTGGTGGGCTGATCTGCGTCCCCGGTAAACTCAGCGGCTTTAGCATGCTTGCTTGTACCGCTAATAACAATGGTGTTATCACTGGTTATCCTCGGCGGCTCCGTTAAATTGCCCTCATAACCAAATTGTGCTACGTGCCTGCATTCACTAGCGAATTGCATGATCGAGGTATACGCGGGGTTTGCCACGTACTTATTCTGCGAACTTAATACTTCTTCCTCCGGAATAATGGAAAGATAGCTCGACACGTCGATGGGTGCCGCTACACTCAAGTCAGCCGGGGAGCCAACATACGTTTTAGAGGCATCGTTTAACAGTCTCCAGTAGTTTGTCCCATCGTATCCATATAACCGTTCCGCCGTAGCGAAATCGGATTCGTTGGTCAACGGTGCGTCGCTCGAAAAAGCGATGACAAACCGCGGCCCATCCCAGCAAAACGACACAAAATAATCAACGCGTCGCTCTGTCCGCTGAACTCCGTTAGTTGCCAGGTGTTCCAGAATTCGCCTTGGACTTGCGGGAAAAGTTATCTTTCTCTTAACAACCAGAAAACCATCGCTGTTTGTGGCCGCCAGAAATCCCTTGTAAAGGGCTATAAGCGGGCCTTCTTGAGCCTGGGTCTTGACAACAAGCAAGGAGATCAAGACACAAATATAGCTACATCGTTTTATCATAAGATGAAGGTAAAGATGTCATCGACAGCGAACACTGTTCGGCGTGCCGCAGTAGGATCGTCAACTCGGCAAGAGCTAGCATCCGGATCAACGGCAGCTATAGATACTTTTTGGAAATCCAATTTGTTGGCGTAAGCGAAAGCTGAATCCAAGGTCTCTCCAACCCCAAAGGCTCTTGCCGCACGACTTGGAAATCCGCCACAGTCAGAATGAGCATAGAGTATCCCCTTAGAGCATGTCGGTGACATTTTCGCCAATTGCCACATGAGAACTCCTTGCCAGAGACTCAGCCTGTGTCGCGCCCCATGGACCACAACTAACGAGTGGTGAATTAGCATGATTTGGTACGATCTGTCAATAAGTTTTGTGGGCCGGCCGCTTCCCTAATACTGTTCGCCAACTGTCAGGGTAGGACTTAACCCGTATTTCATCGTCGTGATGTGGTTGTGTACTTGGCGCACGCACGTATCGGGGTTTGGTGTCCGCAACGTATCTGATCTGGGAATTGCCATGCATTGTCGTGCAAATAGTCGAGCCAGCTTGGTGCTGTCGCTACGCAGTGGGGCCACGCGATCTCCTACCCCTTAGTATCCTTTTGAAATTTACTGGCGGGCGGCCAAAGCAGCGAAATGACGCTGCCAATCAACAAATAGATAAACATCGCCATCAATATCCAGCGTGTCGTGTCAGGCGGAACATGAAATGCAACCGCTACATTGCCCCAATACCCGTCGAAACTGCGTAGGCCCACGGTCCAGAAAAGGCCAATTTGGTATGCCAGAAAAGCCGTGGCCAACCATAAGATCAGACCGAACTTCAAACAGTCCTTCGTGCCAAAGATGCAGACCAACCCCACCGCCATTTCGATGGCGCCGACGATCCAGAATACGATCGGCATTGAAATCATCAGGAGCGAATCATGTGGCGGTACCCACCCGACGCCGGCCACATTGCCAACGACTATGGCCGTGGCGCTAGCCAACAACAAGGCTCCGGCTGAATTGAAAAACCAGTGGATCGCTTTCGATTGCATGGTAGCAGTGCGCTTTCGATTTTAGTTTTCCAGCAAGAATCGGGCGAATTGTTGCGCCCGCTGGCGCTCGGTGGCAAGGGAATTTGGCAGATGCTGTACGCCGGGTTGCAGTATCAGTCTTAGAGTGATACCGACTTTGGCTGCTTCACTCAGATAGTTCGTGTACACCTTTGGCCTAATTAGGTCATCATCCAACCCTCCGGCGATGAATACTTTCGATAGCTGCTCGCTTGACCAGATAGGCACAGCACCCGGAACAATCAAGATAGCACCCTTGCAAATGCCAGGCTTTACATTAAGAACTTGAGCCGTGTCGAGGGCTTCCGCACTGAAGGTGTAAAAAAAAACCCGATTTGTGTCGATATTTGTGTGTTTCACCAATGTCTCATAAAGACCCAACACGTCCTCGGGCCAGTTGTTAATGTCGTTTGCCCATGTCGCCCGGTCGACTGTCGCGAAGTAATATCCGTCATTAGCCGCGATTTGAGGGAAGGAACTCCAAGTGTAGTGTGTCTGGCCAATGATGATAGGATACTTCTTTCCCGGAGAAAAGTTGATTGGCTGCCACAGGTGATAACTAATTTCCTTCTCACGGGCGTTTGTGCATATCCCAAGCGATGGGGTGACGACTGTGGCGTACTTAAGGTCTTCCTCCGGACCAGGTACCAGACAACGCACCGTCTTTAAATTGATGTCGTATTGCCAAATACCCGGAAGTCCGCTCGCGCGATTTCCGGTAAAATACAATTCATCGCCAACTAGTTTGTAGTTTTCAACCATGCCCTCCCAGACGAAACGCGTCGGCTCCGAATTCGTACCCCTCTCGATAGTGAAGGTATACAGCCCACCGTCCATACTCAGTCGCGCCCGTCTCCCTGGGTTGTGATCACGGACGTTACTCAGGATGGTGCCTTTTGGGTCTGCGCTCTTCCCGGGCGGGGCAAACAGAATTGTGTACTGACCTTTTTTGTCGCTGCAATGCAATCGTAGGTTTCCGTCGTCGGCGCAGGCGAAGCTTTCGAGTTTGTTTGTGGGAGAATCCCAAATCTTGGTGGAGGAAGCAGAGTCAAACTCAAACTTCCAGATCGCACGCCCCTCCTGCCATACAACCGATTCTGGGGAATATGCTTTAAGACCTTGCCACTTTGGCCCGGCGATCGGTTGTTCATAAAAGTGAGATTGAGCCCATTGGCCATCGGGTTGTTGTTTGACCACAGCCAAAGTTTGACGGTGTGATGAGTACGCGAACGATTGAGGAGACAGCCAAGTGAACTGAGAATACCCAGCGTATTCGCCTGCGGGTACTCTTCCAACTACATCGCCGTAGGCACCATTGTAAAGAACAATTTCTTCCGATGGCATCCCAGGACCCAAGTTCGCTGGAACCGCGCAAGCGACCAAGCTGCTGTCCCGAGCCCAACCAAGCACTCGTGAGCGCCACTCACTATAGCCTACTTCCTTTTGTTCAAACAGGAACTTGGAACGGTCACTCGCCACCCCGTAAAAGAACGTTCCTATGCCCGTCTCGGTTTCTCGCTCATATAGCAGGCAGGTGTTGTCCGGACTGGGAAATATGTTGTGTGGGGAGTATTCGCTATGTCCAACAGACCCGAGTTCTGAAGCGATGGCCAGCCAGTGGGCTGGCTCACCCGCGATGATGTAAAGGCGCCAGCCAACAACAAACAAAACGGAAACAGCGGCCAGACAGAGACCGGTTCGATTCGAAGCCATCTGTTTCAGCGGACTGATCATGTGCTTTTCTTGAGATGACGGTCGGGATTATTGTCCCGTTGACGTTGCTGCTGGTGTTCCCGGTGCCAAGGGAATCCTTTCCCATATATTCCCGTTGAATCTGTAAGGAACGCCATCAAGCAGCGCCATCGCATTGGTAGAAGACGACGGCTGTTCTGCAGGGTCCCCCGCAGTCACCTGACCGTCTGTGAAAACGACTACGCTGCCTTTGGTTGCCACGGCACCAGTAAACTGGAATTGGCCCCAACCGACAAAGAGCTTGGTCTTCGCGGGGTCCATGAGGGTATAAATGTCTCTTGTTCCCAACAAGCCAAGGTTCAAGTCTCGCCATCCCACCGAGCCCACTGCGACTTCTTGTCCTTTTTGACCGGAAACTTGGGAGATGGTATTTGCATCCGGAGGCGCGAAGGCAATCCGTAAGGGATGTTCCTTTGTAACCATTAGACCGCCGGCCCCCTCCGATTGTAATTGTTTTGAATACCTGTCAACCACGAGGTCGCAGGCTAACTTTGTGGCGGAGTCGATTGTTTGGTTGGCTATGAGAGTGGGACCGATTAACTTTGCGGTGGGTTGGCCGAGAGACTCTCTTGAGACGCTTGGCCGGCTGGCGGACTGGCTCTGGCAGCCCAAGAGTAAAACGGAGATTGCGAGGATAACGAGTTTGTATCTCATGACAGACGTCTCCAAAAGACCCGCACAATTCGCTTTCCCGTTACTAGCACCACTGTTGATTGGCTGTCAAAGCAAAACGTGCTTCTCTTCAGTACAAGCAAAGTGTGGTTCAGCCGGCGATCATCACAGCGTCGACTAATACTATACTGATGAGTGCATCTACCCGTTTCAAGCGAACGTGGGGAAGCAATGGGAGTCGACCATGTCCATCGTAAATTAGGAACAGGATATGTGCCGGCCAACCAAACGCTTCCTCCACGGATTATCAGCTGGCTCGGCCACGACCCGAGATTGTTGAGGGTGCCTTCAAGAAGGCTAAATCCTTCGCAGGGAGCCGCTCGGTGACAACGGCGGAATTCCCGGGGTTGACGGAAACAGCACTACCTGCTCTTCCAGACCAACAGAACCCTTGGTTCCAAACCAATTGAGCTCACCGCAGCCATCACAGCGGATAAGGACGACGTTTCATATCCGCTTACCCGGCCTTCCATCCGAAGCGGTGTGCGAATAAAACGCGAGCGGAACTGCGTGACACGTGCACATCACGTTCTTCTTTGCCGAGTCATTTGGCATGAGCGCAGGCAAATCTTGCCTGATTCTCCTCACGACACTGGTGCTCATGTGGCCCAACAAAGCTGAACGCTGGGTTCACACTATGCGTGTGATGGAAGAGTGGACGCCCAACTCCTAATGAAATTAGGTTGCTTCGCGCACCGCGCAGGGCAATCCCCGCCACCATGTTGAAAATTGTTGAAGGGCGTTGACAAAATCAACGCCGCTCAACGCCGTTCAACCGTCCACGCGGCCCCAAAAAGTTGTTCCCATTCGGGAACAAAATAGAGCAGAACCTCTGGCATTCTCGCCGTCAGTTATGAATGAGGAACCGCAACAATTCCGACCGCCCACGGCCAACACAACCGAACCGAGTTCACAGTGCTTGACCATCACCCAGGCTGCCGACGCCATCGGCGTGGACTCCTTCACAATGCTGTGCTTTATCCAGCGCGGCGAAGTGAATCCCGCGCGCTCGCCATCTGGCGAGATCATGGTGCCGAAGAGTGAATTGGCGACGCTGATGGAGAAAGGCCGGTAGCCCATGCTTAAGCGCAACGGCGAGATACCCGGTTCCATCGTACCCGGCTCGACAGGGCGGTTAACCACCGGCCAATTCAACGCCTATACCGCAGCGTTTGCAACTATCCAGCCTGAATTCGATGAAATGCGACAGATGCAGGGACAGTTGAAGAGATTCCCAGAAATGACCTCGAATCGGCCCGCTGATTCGGACGATGGGGCTGTCACCATCGTTGCCGATGGGATCGAATGGCGGGCGCAGGCCCAACTCCTGAAGCTGCCCAAGAGCGCAATCTTCCTCTGTCGTCAACGTACAGGGAACGAGTGCGCCATCATTCAGCGGTTCTCGCCGGAATCTCCGTACGCCAAAGCGAATGGCCAGGATGAGATTCTGTCAAGGGGCGCTGACCCGCGCTATCTGGTAGGCGAATACGCCGCTTTGGTTCAACACACTCTGCGTTTCATGGCCAGCAACCTTGTGGCCAAAGCGCAACGGGTCGCGTTTGAGCAATTCCCCGAACACAGTCCGGGCAAGGTGGTGCGGGCCATCTCTGAGCGATGCCTGCTGGCAGTGGGCGAATCACTGACGATGGCAGAATCAGCGCGGGAGGCGATTCCCCAGCGACGCGGTCTTCGGATTTGAGCCCATGAATCCCCAACGAGAACAGTTCTTGAATCTAAAAGCGGCTCCGGCGCGGCTCACTGCGGAAGAAACCGCTTGGTACTTGGGATTCGGCCCCCATGAGATTCCCATATTGGTGGCCAAAGGGTTGCTCAGGCCGCTTGGCCGTCCGCCGGCCAATGGGGTCAAATACTTCGCCACCACAACATTGGTCGAGCTGCACCGAGACGTGAAGTGGCTGTCGCGCGCCTCCGAGATCGTCGTTGAGTATTGGCGATACAAGAACGCCCGAAAAACAACCACTGTGGGAGTTGATGGCCGTTGAAACATTCAACGCTCATCAACACATGGTTGTCGCGGGCCGCTGGCGTCAATTCCGCCACCGCGCGGTGCAACTCGGATACTACTCGCTATCGCACCGGAAGAGGCCGGCGGTAATCTCATTACCGATGAATTCTGAAGCTACACAGAGCCCGCCACAGGCGAAATGGGTAAAAACCGGCGGCGGCTTGGCGTTCCACAGCCGGCTGGAACCCCATGTCGAATTCATCCAACGGCAGCGGCGGCAGCGCAAGACATGGAAAGAAATCGCGGAACGGCTTCACAACGAGAAAGGTTGTCTCATTACTCTCCAAGGCGTCCACCAGTTCTATCGCCGATACCTGGAACTCTGCGCCCGGCCACATTGGGAGAGGGACGTGTCCTCTCCTGAGACGCACGCTTCTTCCCGACCGGCAACCACAACCCAACGCAAGCCTCTACTCGCAGCCATTCCGGCCGCGCGTCCGTTTCGGCAACCAAGACCCGACAGCATTAACCTCAACGATCCCTCAACACTATGAACGTCACGCAACGCATCCACTTAAATCCTCAATCCAAAGGCAATCTTGGCAAAAGTTTTGAGGTCGAATTCCGTACCGCCTGGCTCGACCGACTCGGCGTCCCGTGGAACGGCTCCGATCTCGATGATCGTCATCATACCTTTGCCAGTCGCCACCCGGGGGCTGTCCGGTCGTATCCACTGGGCAACCAGCAAGAGAGCAAGACAGAATTGCTCCGCTTGTTCCGCCGCGTCCTCAAAGACACCGCACCCCTGCACATCATCGACACCCGTGCCCAAGCGGATGCCCTCATCTTCAGCGCACTGGAGGAACTGCAAGTGCTGGAAATTTGCGCTGAACAGGGCGTGCGGTTGACGTTTTTTCTGTTTCCTACCGACGACACCGAGAGCATGACCAACGTCGGGCAGTTGTTCCTCCGGGCTGGTGACCGCGCGGATTACGTCATTGTCCACAACCCAGCGAAAGCGCGGGGCGATTTGTTCCGTGGGTCACGATTGGAAGCGGAGTTGAAGGACTTTGGCGCGCGCTCGATTAACCTACCAATGCTCACGCCTACCACGCTTCTGGCAGCGGAAAAGGCGGAGGCGATTGCCAAGCGCGGTTTGAGCTTTGCCGAATTATCGCACGTGGACGCCGGTCATCTGGAACGGTTGCTCGCCGGGGAGATACAGTGGGCCATGATGCGAATGTTCCACCAATACGATGCGATTGCCGAGGCACTACTGCCGACCGCGTTGGTTCCCAAACAGAAATCCCCGCCCACGACGGCGTCGCCGGCGTCGGAACCGAAGCCGGAGCTCAACTTTGGAGACTAATCATGGGTGAGACCAATTTCGATGCGCTCTGTGAAGGGGCTTCTCCCCAGGAAGCGAAACGGTTGCGAAAGATCCTGTCCGAATGGTGCCAGGGAGACGAGGATTCGTTTCCCGTCCAACTCACCTTGCTGACCCGTGCGCAATGGCGCGTGGCAGCACGAATGCCACAGCAATTGGCGGCGGCCCGTCAGCAACTCGATCAAGCGTTCGCCGAACAACGACGCCAAGCCCACGCCGCTTTTGATGAGTTCACCCACGAAATCGACACCCGGACCGGGACGCTGGAACAGATCGTTGTCAAGCACACCGAGAGCGCAAGGAAGATCGTGGCCGAAATGCGCGTCGAATTGACGCACACAGAAACGGCCGCCAAGCGCATCCAAAATCAGTTGGAAGCCGGAGTCGCCGAGTGGCATAAAGCGCAGACCGACTTCGTGACCCAACGCGACCGACTGGTGGAAAAAGTTATCGAGATCAGGAACGGGTACACGCAACAGGAATGGTTCTGCGTTATCCTGATACTGGCTGCGGTATTTACATTCGGCATCGTAATCGGCATGCGCCTCGGCCGCTGACCGACCCGGTCGCCGCGCTGGCCCGTACCAGTGGCCAGCTCCACTTATTTCGTTACGCTGCCTCTGGCACGCGCCGCGACATTGCTGGTTCACCAGCGGTCCGTGACGTCTTCCGTCGCGTCCAGCGGGAACGACTATGCGTCCGTTCCGCCTGCCGCTCTGTCCACCGGCACCGACCGCTCTGGCAAGTCGGTTGGCCCTCGCATTCTCTCGACAATTGCCGAAATCGCGTTACCCGCTTTCGTGGGAATGGGCGGCGTGCCTTTGCGCCTCGATTGTATGGCTCCGCTCGCGCCGTCAAGGTACGCCTCGCTCCTGTTGCCCCGCGAGGTCCACCGTTGACCGCCCTCGCTTCGCCAACGGACGGCGCTTAAGAGTCACGCTCGCCCTCTCATCGCCTGCTTTGGACTGTCCACTATTTGCGCGCACCACGGTCGTACCCACTCGCTACTCGCTGATACAATTTCCCGAAGCGCCGTACCCTTCTGGTCATGCTTGCGGCCAAAGCACAATACAGTTTGCGGGATGCCAAAAAGTATTTTCAGGAGCATCTTTCCGTTGGCGATTACTACTCGGAGAATCAGGCAGTCGCGGGCCAATGGATTGGCAAAGGTGCGGAGGCTCTCGGACTGTCTGGCGACACACACCACGAGGAATTCGTGCGGCTGTGCGAGAACCTCCACCCGCAGACCGGCCAACGACTAACGGCGCGACACAAGACCACCCGTCGCGAAGTGGGAGCGGACGGCACCGAACACCAAAGCGCCAATCGTCGCGTGTTCTACGATTTCACGTTCTCCCCGCCCAAGTCCGTGTCGATCGTGGCCCTCATTGGCGGAGATAGTCGCATTATCGAGGCGCACGAGCAGGCGGTGACCGCCGCGCTCGGTCAATTGGAGTCGTTCGTCGCCACGCGCGTGCGCAAGAACGGGCAGTGCACCGCCCGCACCACGGAAAATATCGTGGCCGCTGTGTTTCGGCACGAAACCTCGCGCGCCCTGGACCCGCATTTGCACAGCCACTGCATCCTGTTCAATGCCACCCATGACCCGGTCGAGAACCGTTGGAAGGCGCTGGAGAATTACGAGATGTTGGTGGCTATCAAGTTCATCGAAGGCCTGTACTACCATGACTTGGCCCGTGCGTTGCGCCGGTTTGGCTACGAGATCGACAACAGGCCGCGAGGGGATTTTGATATCAAGGGGGTCGCGCCGACGCTGATCGACAAGTTTTCCAAACGGCACCAGGAAATCGACCGGAAGACCCGTGAACTGTTGGAACGGGAACCGGAGAAGGCCAAGGGCAACATCGCCGCGATCCGCGAGCACATCGCCCACAAGGAGCGTGCCCGCAAGATTCGGAACATCAGTCTGCCGGAACTCCGAGCCACCTGGGATGCGCAATTGACCCTAGCGGAGAAAACATTGTTGCGTTATCGTCATCTGACGACCGGGCAGCCTGCACCGGTCGTATCCAGTGAGACTCTCGCAAGGCAGGCTCTTTCTTGGGCCGAGGAACACGTGCTGGAACGCCGGTCGGTGGTGCGCGAGCACGAATTGTGGCGGCACGCCTTGGAGCATGTGCGTGGTCAGAGCATCGGGTTGGCCGACGTTCAAGCCGTGACCCGCCAACGTGGCTATCTGCGCGATGAAAAGCATCCGGGCAAGGTTACGACAAAGGAACTGCTGCGACGGGAATGGGACATCGTGTGTATGGCCAAAGACGGCATTGGCCGGTTCGCCCCGTACTGCTCCGGCCATTCGATCCAGAATTCCGAACTGGATGCCGAGCAGCGTCAGGCGGTCGAGCATATCCTGCGGTCGCGCGACTTTGTCACGCTGTTTCGAGGTGGAGCCGGCACGGGCAAGAGTTACACGCTACGAGAAGTATCCGGCGCACTCCAACAGGCCGGACGTGGAGTCGAGATGATCGCCCCGCAACGGCAACAAGTCATGGATCTGGAAAACGACGGGTTTCATCGCGCACAAACTGTCAGCGCGTTTCTCGCTCGCGGTGTCATGTCTCATGGGAGCGTGGTGCTGGTCGATGAAGCGGGACAGATCGGCGGTCGGCAAATGCACCAGCTTCTGACTTTCGTACGTGCCAACAAGGGTCGAGTGATCCTTTCCGGCGACACCCGCCAGCACGGCGCGGTGGAAGCCTCCGATGCGTTGCGCGCCATCGAGAAGTATTCCATGCTGCGGGCCATCGAACTCACCACGATTCGCCGGCAGGACCCGGCCCGGGCGAAGACACGCGCCGAACGCGAGCAGATTGCCCAATACAAGCAGGCTGTGAAAGAGGCCTCGGAAGGCAACCTCGGCGCATCATTCAATCGGTTGGATCGTCAGGGAGCCGTCGTGGTGTGTTCGACATCCGACCAGGAACAGCGCCTTGTTCAAAGTTACCTCGCGTTGGCCGCGCAACACCGGTCCGTGGTGGTGGTTTCACAAACCTGGTCGGAGATTCACCGGGTCAATGACCAAGTGCGCGCCGCGCTGAAATCGCGCGGCCTCCTCGGTCCCGAAGATCGGGCTGTGACAGTATTGGAAACGGTTGATTTGACCAACGCCCAAAAACGCGACCGGCGATTCTACAAAGAAGATAGTGTGGTCGTGTTGAACCGCAAGGTGGGCGCGCTGGATAAGGGCCAGGTCTGTCAACTCGTGGACATCACCGAGAGGGGAATTGTCCTGAAAAGTGCGGACCAGACTTGCACCGTCCCGTTTCGGTTTGCTGATCGGCTCACCGTATGCCAGCCGAAGGAACTTATGCTGGCGGCTGGCGACCGGTTGCAATTGAAGGCCAACGCGAAGACACGAGCAAGCCGGCACTTGGCCAATGGCGAACTGGTCACGGTGAAGAAGGTCGGTGTTGACGGGCGAATCACTCTGATGGACGGACGGATTCTGGAGAAAGATTACCGACAATTCATACGCGGTTTCGCCATCACGTCTTATGGGTCGCAGGGCAAGACGGTCGATCATGTCTTGTTCTCCGATTCCGCCATCAAAGCGGCTACGAACCAGCAGCAGTGGTATGTGACCATTTCACGTGGCCGAAAAGGAATCACCATTTTCACTGGCGACAAGGTCCAATTGCGGGAGAACATCCTGCGTTCTGGTAACCGTGAATTGGCGATTGACTTGGTGAAGCAAGGCCAACTCCAACGGCTTGACTATTACGACATGCTGCCAGGGCCGGGCGTCGAACAACAAACCAGAGGGGTCAAGGCATGATTACGAAACCCGGCTACGACCAGAATCGTCCGAGTCATCCTTGCTGGAACAAAGACTATCAGGCGCAGGCTCTGCGCGTGGAGTTGGCTGATGGGAATCTCTACGTGTTCCCGTACCGCCGCCTTGCCTTTGTTCGATTCGAGTCCGGAAACGATCACGACACGCTATACGTAGTCCTGGACACGCACCAGATTCACATAACCGGGAAACAGCTACGGGAAGTGGCGTTGGCGTTTCACAAACTTGCCGTGGATTGGGTGAGGGAATTGCCCGACCGTTACGTCTTACAGGCAGATGACGGTCACGCTTGGGTCACCGGCATTACGGTCAATGAAGCCCAGGATGGACGCGGCAATCACACTCTATGATCGAGGACGCCAATTTACCCCAAAAGCCGTATGAGGTGTGCCAGAACAATTCGTCTTGTGTACCCACGACCTTTCTTCAGATTGCACCGAGCACACGCAACGCGGAAGTTCTGGATTTCTTCGGTGTCGCCGCCACCGCCGGAGTGGGGAACCATGTGATCAATGTGCCATCCGTCCTTTCCGCGTTCAGGTAGCTTCCAGCGCTTTCCACACAAGCTGCACTTCCCATGGCTCAATTGATGAATCTTCTGAATCTCATCACGTGTAAAATACTTCTTACGCCGAAGAATTCGGATGGGGCCGTATTGATTGGAGTCCCCATCTTCGGAAAGATCGCTGTGGCTGTCGCCGAAGCTCGTTACGAGGCCGGGCGGCGGTTCGTCTTCGTAGGTTTCGGCAGGATAGCGACGAGTGTCCCTGACATAGATGAACCGCCAACCATCCAAGTCGCGCCACATTTTCAGGTAGTGCCTCGCCTCACAATCCCACCCACCGCAGAGTAAATCCGAAGCGACAAACTCACGGGCCTTTTTCGGGGCAAAGAATCCCACTGAGAGTGTTCCGCAGCGGAGACACGGTAGATACACGATCTTGAACAGCTCAGCTTTCAATACATGGAACTTAACAGCATTCCGCCGACTTGGTCACGACCCCTTCGGCCCAACACATCGCGCCACTCCGCGGCCACGTACCGCACCAACAAAACCTTCAGTGAAATCTTCAGTAAGAGAGTTAAAACGAGTTACGTCGAGTATAGCGAAATTAGTTGAAGTTGCTCAGCAATTCAGGTAGAAATGGCGTTGAAAACGAGCATGAGCGGTCCGATTCTCACACCCGCCTCCAATTTCATCTCGAATGAGTCCAACGACTTGTGTGGGATTGCTCTTTCTGGTCTGAAACGACGAGGATGTCTGTGATACTCGTTTCAAACCGATGGCGTAGGCGGCGGGGTGTACGTAATGCTTTGGGATTGGCGAGTTCACGCACGTACTTGTAACACGGCTCCTTTTGTTCACGACCGACCGGAACATACGGTGACTTCAATTCGACAATGACAATCTGTTCTGGTCCTAACTCAGCCCCTTCATCATCGAACTCGTCGTAGGAATACAACCCCACGCTGCCATCTGGCACGATAGCGAAGTCGGGGCGATT
>Ga0182030_10008951_pt1 | contig 20596 bp, 20 predicted proteins | sample 812S3MmetaG_FD_121299 | JGI IMG/M metagenome (GOLD analysis project Ga0182030, IMG submission 121299) | Permafrost microbial communities from Stordalen Mire, Sweden - 812S3M metaG (Illumina Assembly) | ecosystem: Environmental > Terrestrial > Soil > Wetlands > Permafrost | place: Sweden... | reverse complement strand
GGCACCGGGCTGACCGCATTGCCGGTCGGCCAGATCTTGTCCACCCACTCGGCGGGCGCGTACGACTTGAGCACATCGGCCGACACGGGCAGCGGATGCACGTCGGTGTCGACGATGGTGACAGCGATTTCGTCGGCCTGACCGGCCAGCGATTCGACTCTTTCGATCGTGGTCATCGCGCGTTCTCCTTTGCTCCAAGTCCATAGAGGTCACTGGCGTTTCGCCACAACACCTTGTCGCGCTGCGCGTCATCGAGTCCCCCGGCGATCACATCCGGCCTCGACGCCGACCAGTGCGGATAGCTCGATCCGAACATCAACAAGTCGGATTTGCCGGTGAAATCCATCCAGCGCTGCATCTCGCCCGAGTCGAGCGGCCCGTCGAATGCCGACGAGCAGAACCGGACATGGCCGGGCAGGTATTGGCTGGGATAGCGGTCGACCCACGGCGTCTGGTCGCGCATCGACAGCCAGAAGGTGTCCAGCCGCCACATCAGCGGGGTGAGAATGTCGTAGCCGCCGTCGGCGAAGACGAATTTCAGGTCCGGCAGCCGGCCGAACACGCCCTCGACGATCAGCGTGGCCAGATGCACGAAGTAGTTCAGCGGCATGAACGCCGCGTAGCCGGGATAGGTGTGCGCGTGTCCGGCGAACGTCGGCGCATAGTCGACACCGTTGCCGCCGTTGATGTGCACCGCGACCGGTAGACCGTGGGCGGCGGCGGCCTCCCAGATGGGTTCGAACATCGGCTTGCCGTAAGGCTCGCGCGACTGCATCGGAATACCGACTTGCACCAGCTTCGGGTGATCGGCCAGGCGTTCGATCTCCGCAACGGCGCCTCTGGGGTCTTCGGGGTTGACCCGGATGGTGCCCCGGAATCGGTCGGTGCCGTCGGGCTCGAGCCAGCGGTCAAGCAGCCAGTCGTTGACGGCTGCGCAGATACTGGTGTTGAGCAGGTAGTCGGCGATGTTGCCGCGCGTCAACGGATTCAGGATCGCGTAGTCCACCCCCATGTCGTCGAACAGATGGCGGCTGACGGTCTCGGGATCCGACCCCGGGTAGTGCTGTCCGTAGAGGTCCTGGCGGTAGTCGCCGCCGGGTGCCTGGTACCACTGCTGCTCGACGTCGGGGACCGCGCGCAGTTGGTGGGCCTCGGGGAGATAGCGCCGGATCTCGGCGTTGGAGCGGAAGTGTGGTTGTACGTTCGCGTCAATAATCATGCGGTCAGGTACACCTCCCCGTCGCTGACATCGACCTGGTAGGTGCGGACGCGGCGTGTCGGGTCGGCAAGGTTTTGACCAGTCGTGACGTCGAATTCCCAATTGTGCCAAGGGCATCGCACAATCTGCCCGTCACGCACGCGGCGCAGCCGGCCGGGCGATTCGGGAGCCGATTCGTTGGTGCCGCCGATCAGGCCCAGGCACAGCGGGGCACCTTCGTGCGAGCAGTAATTGACGATCGCGTACAACGCACCGCGCACGTTGTAGACGCCCACGCCGAACTTCCCGACGTCGACCAGTTTCATTCCGCCGGGCGGCAGCTCGTCGAGGGAACACACCAATCGCCGCGTGGGCACTTGTGAATCACCACCTCTATCACCCGCCCACGTACATACTGTGCTCGTTGCGGTAACCACCACAAGCCGTTGGGCTTCGTTGCTATTTATACTATGATAGCGATATTCCCTCGGTATAGATCCGCCATACCGGCTGCTCAGGAGGAGCGCAATGACGCTCAGTACCGATCCCGTCGTCCTCGACACCACCGGCGAGACCAGTCCCTATCCCTACTTCGAATACATGCGACGCACCGATCCGGTATGGCATGGCTCCTTCATGGACCAATCGCAGATGCCGGAGGAATTGCGGCCCAGTGACGAGTGGGTGCTGTTCGGCTATGACGGTGTATTCCAAGCATTCCGCGACGACCGGACGTTCACGTCGGCCGAGTACGACAAAACCATCGGCTTGGTCATGGGCCACACCATTCTGGCGATGGGCGGCAAAGAACATCACGACCACCGCAGCTTGGTGGCCAAAGCCTTCCGGGCCACGGCACTGGAACGCTGGGAGCCATCGGTCATCGCACCCGTGTGCTACGAGCTGATCGACGAGATCAAATACCAGGGCCACGCCGACTTGGTGAAGGCGCTGACATTCGAGTTCCCGACCCGGATCATCTCGGTGCTACTTGGCCTTCCCCCTGAGGATCTCGACATGTTCCGCCGGCTGTCGCTTGACCTCATCTCGATCCCCACCGACATCATGGCGGGGTTGAGCGCCGCGGCGGAGTTGCACGGTTACTTCCTCGACCAGGTCGAGCAGCGCCGGCGCAAACTCACCAACGACATCATCGGCGACCTCGTTGTTGCCGAGATCGATGGCGAGAAGCTCACCGACGAGGCCATCATCGGGTTCCTGCGCCTGCTGCTGCCCGCCGGGCTGGAGACCACCTATCGCTCGTCGGGAAACCTGCTCTACCTGTTGCTGACCCACCCCGAGCAACTGGCGATGGTCAATCGGGACCGGTCGCTGATCCCGACCGCGATCGAAGAGGGCTTGCGGGTTGAAACTCCACTCACCATGGTCATGCGGACCACCACCGAAGAAATCGAGATAGGCGACAAGACAATTCCGGCCGGAGCCCAGGTCGACCTGTGCATGGGCTCAGCCAACCGCGACGAAAAACGATGGCCCGACTCCAATAAATTTGACATAGGGCGAAAGCGGCAAGCACACATCGCGTTCGCCGGCGGTATTCACATGTGCCTCGGGATGCACCTGGCACGGCTGGAAACCAAGGTGATGTTGAACAGCTTGCTCGACCGCGTCACCGATCTGGCGTTTGTTCCCGACGACGGAACCGGTGAGGAGGCCAAGATCGTCGGCCTCACCTTCCGCTCACCCAACAAACTTCCGGTCACCTTCACCCCGGTCGCATGAAGAGCCGCGCAGCCATCCTGCACGACGTCGGCGGCCCCTGGTCCGTCGAGGAGTTCGAGCTGGATCCGCCCCGGGCGGGCGAAGTTCTGGTCGAGATGGCCGCCGCCGGACTGTGTCACTCCGACGACCACATCCTCAAAGGCGACATGGCGGCGCCCAACGAGATGCTGCGGAAACTCGGGCTGCCAACCATTTTCCCGACCATCGGCGGCCACGAGGGCTCTGGAACAGTACGCGAAGTCGGCGACGGCGTAACCGAATTCGCGCCGGGCGACCACGTAGTCATGTCGTTCGTCGCGGTGTGCGGACAGTGCCGCTGGTGTGCGAGCGGTATGGAGTACATCTGCGACATGGGGGCCAGCGTCATGACGCCCGGCATGCCGACCGACGGCACCTTCCGCCATCACACCGCCGACGGCAAACCGCTGGGCCACATAGCCAAAGTGGGAGCATTCGCCAAACACACTGTGGTGTCGACGAATTCCCTCGTCAAGATCGAGCCGCACCTGCCGTTGGCGCCCAGCGCGCTGCTGTCCTGCGCGATTCCGACCGGGTTTGGATCGGTCGTGAACCGCTCCGGCATGCGGGTGGGCGACACCGTCGTGGTGGTCGGCGTCGGCGGAATCGGAACGGGCGCGATCCAGGGCGCCCGGGTCGGCGGCGCCGCACAGATCGTTGCCGTCGATCCGGTGGAGTTCAAACAGAAGTCGGCCCTGCAGTTCGGCGCCACTCACACGGCGGCGACGGCGCCCGAGGCGCTGGAGCTGGTGCGCGAGCTGACCTACGGCGTGATGGCCGACGCGGTGGTGGTATCGCCATCGCTGATCAAACCCGACGATGTCCGCGATGCGCTGAAGCTCACCCGCAAGGGCGGCACCTGTGTGCTCACCGGCATGACCTCGCAGTTGACCAGCTCAGTCAAGATCGATCTGCAGGACTTCATCCTGATGAACAAGTCGCTGGCCGGCACCGTCTTCGGCTCGTGCAACCCGAAGGCGGATATCTTCCGGCTGGCCAGGCTCTACCAGACCGGGCAACTCCAGCTCGACGAGATGATCACCAGGCGCTACCGTCTCGACGACATCAACGATGCCTACGACGACCTCCGGAACGGCAAAATCGTCCGGGGCATCATCGATTTCGGGATCGAGTGAATCGCCGCCGGTCGAGGTCATTTGCGGTCGCCCTTTCCCAGCACGCGTTGGAGTTGGCCGTAAGCATCGATCGGACTGTGCAGGGCAAGACCGCCGTCGGCATGCACGGCCTGGCCTGTCACCCAAGGTAATTCGAGGACACCGACGATGGCCCCGGCCACGTCGGCGGCTTCACCCAGCCGGCCCAGCGCGGTTCGCTCGGACAGGCCTTCGACCCAGCCCGGCAGCCGTTCCGGGTTCGGCAACATCGGTGTTCGGGTGACGCCGGGTCCCACGGCGTTCACCCGGATGCCGTGACTCCCCCACTCCACGGCGGCAACCTTGACCAGCATGTCCACTCCCGCTTTCGACACGCAGTAAGCCCCCATGTCCCGATCGGCGACCGTGCCGCTGATGCTGGAAACGGCAACGATCGAACCGCCCACCCCGGCGTCGATCATGGCTAGCGCCGCCGCGCGCAGCGTCAGCCAGGTGCCGGTCAGATTGACCGCCAGCACCCGCTCCCACTGCGCGGGAGACTGTTCGACCAACATGCCCGACGCACCGACTCCCGCGCAGGTCACCACCCGGGTGGGCACGCCGCGTTCGCCCACGGTTCGTTCCATCGCCGCCGACACCGCATCGGGATCGCTGATATCGCAATCGATGTCGCCACCGGACAGGTCCCACACCACGACGTCATGGCCCGCGGCGCGCAGCCGTTCGGCCACTTCACATCCGATTCCCGACGCTCCGCCGGTCACCAGAGCAGTTGCCGCGCTCATACCGCGGGACCTACCAATTCGACGAAAACACCGTCGGGCGCGGTGATGACCGCCATCGCGACGGTCTTGCCGCCCGGCGCGGGTACGGTGATGCGCCGAACATTGTCGGCAAAGCCCAGGGCCGCCAGCGCGGACAGTGTCGCTTCGACGTCACGCTGAAGTGACAGCAGAAAGAAGCCGTGCCCGGGCCTCGCGACCGGCCGAAGCTGCGCGTCGGCACCGGGCAACTCCACCAGTTCAACAATCCCGCTGTCCGGCGACTGCGGATCACCCAGGAAAATCGACCGCAGTCGATCGCCGTCAGCGCCGAACAATTCCGGCCAATCCCCGGTGAAGTGGTGGTCAAACAACGGTTGCAGGCCCAGGCCGTCCCGCCAGAATCGCAAGGCCAGTTCGACATCGGACGTGCAGATCGCGGAGTGATGCACACCAATCACGAATGCGATTTTAGTCCCAGATGTGGCCTACAGAGTCGTTGACTTGGCCGGCCGTCTCAACTCCTGACGCGGCACAGCGCGGTAACTTGATCGGCCAGGTCCGACAACGCACGAGCCGTCGCCAGCTCCGCGGTTTCGCGCAGCTTGTCGGACGGATGACGATAGGCCACGCCCTGTCCGGCTAAGTGTGAACTACCCCAATGCAACTCGGCTCTCGCGTACGTCTTTCCGCGATGCTCGTCGATCGCTAATGTGACCATTCGATGTATAGCGGAATTCGAGCGACTGTTGTGTTGCATGCGGTAAATCTCCGGATCATGCTGCGGGACAGTGTCACTTTTGAGCTTATGCACGTGTGTGACGTTTCCTAGGGACCTTGGTCCCCATTGGTGACGCCAATGGACACACTTTGCGCCCGGTGATCACCTGACGCCGCGGGAGACTAAACGATCTTCGCCAAGGTGGCGTCCCACAACTCGCGCGCAAGGCCGGGATCGTAGGCCGCACGATTGGCTTTCGCGATCCTGCGCTTCGCGTAGTACTCCCCCGATGTCCACTCCACACCGGGCGTGCTTGACGCGAGCCACACCAGCTGTTCGGCTCCTTCATCCGTCGTCGAGGTGAAGAGCACTGTCGGCGTGTACCGCTGCATGAAGATGAGGAAGCGAGACCCGGATGCCTCGCCGATGTTGGAGTTGACATTACCGGGGTGAAACGTCGCCGCCGAAAGCCCGTTGGCGCCATATCGGCGATGTAATTCCCTGGTGAACAAAACGATTGCCATCTTGGTAAGCGCATAGGCGGTGCTGGGCCTGCGCCGAGCCGTGTTCTCCAATGAGTCGACGCTGAATCTGCGCAGCAGTTTATGAGACGAGCTGGTCGTGTTGACCACGGTGGCAAGGGATTCCACGAGCACATCGATCAGTTCCGTGGTGAGCAGAAACGGAGCCAGGTAATTAACCTGATATGTCTTCTCGAGGCCATCGGCCGTCGTCTGGGGCTTGCTGACCAAGCCGCCTGCGTTGTTGGCCAATACGTCGATGCGCGGGTACTCGGAACGAATTTTGTCTGCCAGGGCGCGCACCTGAGATAGGTCGGCGAAGTCAACTACGAAATAGTCGGCGCCCAACTCGTCAGCCACCGCGACGGTCTTACTTTCTGAGCGGCCGACCACGACGACCTTGTCGCCATTGCGGCTCAGCCGGTCCGCCGCCGCGGCGCCGATGCCGTCGCTGGCGCCAGTAATGACAATCGTCTTTGACGTCATGTCGATCAGTCCTCCACGGGGAGTGTATCGACCCCGCTCATCGAGCGCGTTTCAACGCAACTTGGAAACGATTTCGAAGACCAAACACAATTCGGCAAGGTCGAGCGGAACGTTGATCGATCGCCCGGTGTATTCCTCGATTCTGCGTAACCGGTGACGAACTGTATTGGGATGACAGAACAGCGCGCCCGCGGCTTCGGGTATCGACCCGCGGCGGGCCACCCACACGCGAAACGTCTGATACAGAAGATCGCGATCCGCTGCACCATCCAGGCCGCCCAGAACCGCCTCGGCCAGGCGCAGATTGACGTCGGGTGCGGTCACCGCGGCGACGCCGAGAACGCTGTCCTCGAACTCCACCACCGGCTCACTGTCAGTCGATCCGGCGACCGCGATCCTGGCGTATCTCAGCGCAGTCCCGATGTCGGACAGCACATCGAATCGCGGACTAACACCGATGCCGTGGCTGCTGATGCGTTCCAGCGTCGCGATCAAACTTGCGCGGGCGGCGTCAGAGGGCAGGTGCACGATGCCGATCTGCAGCTCGGGTAGCAGCCGCCAGGCGGAATAGATGTCGAGGCTGCGCAGCTTGTCGCCGATGCCCGGCAGCGCATGCTTGCCCAGTTCCGGGGTGCGCGCGGCGACGACGACGTAGGGACCCCGGGAGGGAAGCCCCAACAAGTCGGCGATCTCCCACGGACTGTGACCGGCCGTCACGGTGCCGGAAAATAGGGCCTCAGCGAGCGCCGCGCGTTCGGCCTCGTCGTCGACGGCTTGTTGAGTGGCTCGCCGGCGATAGCCCGCCGTCATGGCGTTGGTGTAGACATCCTGCGCCTCCCAGATCCGCTCGGTCACTGCGAGCAACGCGTGCCGCGAGATCTCGTCGTGGGCCTCCACGATCTCCAGCAGCGCCTGCCAGATGAGGTGCGAGCCGATTCGGTAGGCCGCCATCACCAGCGGCAACGGAACCCGGCTCTGCGCACGGGATTCGCCGGTAGCAGTGGCCGGTGTCGTATCGAATGACTGGGGCCCTGTCAATCCGCTGAAGATGAAACGCACATTGGCGGTGCAACTTTCGAGCAGCTCATCGTTGCTGACTACCTCGGCGTACTCGTAGAAGTCGATCTCGGCGCGGACCGCGGAGGCGACCGCGGCACCGAGTTGTTCGGTGCGCCGAGTCAACTCGGCGCCGATCAGCGACATCTGCTCAGCTGCCTTATCCGCGCTCATGCCAATAAAGGTAGAAGCGCGGAGCTTTCTCGTCACGCGCGGCCGTCCCCGCGCGTGAGTCACGCCGTCAGCCCAGGTGCGCCAACTGTGGCTTGGTCCGCACCACGATGACGGTGGGACCGTCGGCTGACAGCGCGGAGGTGAACTCTGCGGCCAGCTTCTCCGTGGTGTCGACATTGACCGCTCGGCATCCGTAACCCATTGCGAGAGAGGCAATATCGAGTCCTGGAAGATCGAGACCGGGCACATTCGGTGTTTCCTCCAGCAACGCGAATGCTTTGAGCACCGAGTACTCCTCGTTGCGCATCACGACGAACACGATGGGCAGCCGGTGCTGGGCGGCCGTGTAGATCGCCTGGATCGAGTATTGAAACGAACCGTCACCGATGGTGGCGATCACGCTGCGCTTGACGCCGCGAGCCCGATCACCCAGCGCGACGCCCACCGCACCGGGAACGCCCCAGCCGATGCCGCCGCTGGCGGTCGCGAAGAACGAACCCGGACGGGTGGTCGGCAGCCAGTGCAGCTGCTGAGCCATCGTCGACGTCGACTCCGTGATTACCGGGGAGTCGGCGGGCTTGACGGTGGCCAACGTCGACCACACCGCGTCCGGGGTCAGCGGCGACGACTCGGCGTCGACGATCTCGATCTTGGCGGCGGGCGCGGCAGGAGCCGATCCGGTGCCGCGGTCGTTGATCAACCCCACCAGCTGTTCGAGGGCCAGCCGGGTATCGCTGATCAGGCTGTCGCCGACCGGCGCGGCTCCGGCCAGCGCCGGATCGGCGGTGATCTGTAGCAATTCGCTGCCCTCGGGCAGGTACTCACCGGCCACGTAGGGGTAGTACCGGAAGACCTGCGCTCCGATCACCACGACAAGGTCGTGACCGCGCAGCACCTCGGCCACACCCGCGATGGTCAACGGCAGCATGCCCCCATACAGCGGGTGGTTCTCCGGAAACGACGCACGGTCAGGCAGCGGGCCACTGCGCACCGGTGCACCGACCTTCTCCGCGAACGCCACTCCGGCATCCCAGCCGCCGGCACGATCGACCTCGGGACCGAAGACCAGCAGCGGCCGCTGCGCCCGGTTGATCCGTTCGGCGAAGTTGCGTAACCGCTCGGCGTCGGGTGCCACCCGATGGCTCACCGTCCTCACCACCGCCGGCCCTAGGGCCGGCTTTTCCCAATCATCAAGCGGTATGGACAGATACACCGGCCCCGCCGGCGGCTGCAAAGCCACGGTGTACGCGCGCATGAATGCCGCCGGTACATCCTCGGCACGCTTGGGTTCGTACGCCCACTTCACCCACGGCAACGGCAGCAGGTTTTCATTGGGGTTGGTCAAATACGGTTCGCACAAGACCATTTCCCGGGTCTGCTGACCGGCCGTGACGATGAGTGGGGTATTGCCCCGATACGCCGCTATCAGGCTGCCCATCGCGTTGCCGGTGCCGGCGCTGGTGTGCAGGTTGACCAACGTGGGTTTGCCGGTCGATTGCGCGAACCCGTCGGCCATGGCCAACACCGACGCTTCTTGCAGCCCAAGGATATAGGTGAAATCGTCGGGGAAGTTTTTCAGAAACGTTTGCTCAGTGGAACCAGGGTTACCGAACACCGTCGTCAAGTCCAGCTTACGAAGCAGGTCGTAAGTCACTTCGTGGACCGTTTTCTTGTTTGCCATGAGCTTCCAACCTTCTGTCCCATGCGGTAGTAGACGGCACCGCGGTGCACGCCGCGTTTCAGTCTCGCCCAAGGGCGCGGCGATGTCGATGTAATCGTGCACATCGTTGACCTAGGCCCGCTGTTTCGAAACACAACGGCGTCGACAGGTTGGTGCCGGTGACGCACACTGATGGCCATGTATGGAATCCAAGTCAGCGAACTCGGTGGGCCGGAAGTTTTGTCCTACGTTGAGATCTCGCGACCCACACCCCGCGCCGGCGAGGTTTTGATCAAGGCCGAGGCGATCGGCGTGAACTTCATCGACACCTACTTCCGGACCGGGCTGTACCCGCGCGAGCTGCCGTTCGTGCTCGGCGCCGAGGTGGCCGGGACCGTCGAAGCGGTCGGCGACGGCGTCACCGGGTTGCGGGTGGGCGACCGGGTGGCGAGCGCCGACGCCGTCGGCGCGTACGCCGAATACTGCATTGCACCTGCCGATCTCGTTGCTTCTCTACCCGATGATGTCGCTTATGATGTCGCAGCTGCCGCACTGCTGAAGGGCATGACCGCACACCTGCTGATCAAATCGGTATACCCCGTGCAGCCGGATGATGCGGTGCTGCTGCACGCCGGTGCAGGCGGCGTGGGTCTGATCCTGACGCAGTGGGCTACCAGCATGGGGGCTCACGTCATCACCACGGCCTCCACCCCCGCCAAAGCCGAACTCTCCCGCCAGGCGGGCGCGGTCCGGGTGCTCGCCTATCCCGATGACCCGGCACAGTTCGGCGCAAAGATCCGTGAGCTCACCGATGGCAACGACGTCGCGGCCGTGTACGACGGCGTCGGCAAGTCCACGTTCGACGCCAGCCTGGCCAGCCTTGCCGTCCGGGGCACTCTGGCGCTGTTCGGCGCGTCTAGCGGACCCGTACCCCCGTCGGATCCGCAACGGCTGAACGCGGCAGGCTCGGTCTACCTCACTCGACCGTCGCGGATTCACTTCGTTCGGACTAGCGAGGAGTTTGCTTGGCGGACAAGCGAATTGCTGGACGGGATCGCCGCAGGAAAGTTCACCATTACGGTGAGCGCGCACTACCCGCTGGCGGATGCGGCGGACGCACACCGAGATCTTCAGGGCCGCAAAACCACCGGCTCGGTGGTGCTCACTCCCTAGGCCAAGGAGTAGCGCACCGGCAAGTGTTTGAGGCCGCCGACGAAGGTCGTGGCGGTCAGTTCCGGATCTCCGGTCAGCTCAATGGATTTAAGCCTGGGCAGCAGCTCGGAGAAGAAGCTGTTGACTTCCATACGAGCCAGGGCAGCGCCCATGCAGAAGTGCACGCCGTAGCCGAAGGCCAGATGCTTGTTGGGCTCGCGACCGACGTCGAAGCGGAACGGGTTATCGAAGATATCCTCGTCACGGTTGCCCGACACATAGGACAGCAGCACGGAATCTCCTGCGGCGATGGGTATTCCGCGCACCGTGGTGTCTTCGGCGGCGGTCCGCATGAATTCCTTGACCGGGGTGACCCAGCGGATCATCTCCTCGGTGGCTAACGGCATCAGGTCGAGATTGTCACGCAGGCGCTCGCGCTGATCCGGATTCTCGACGAGGGCCTGCAAGCCACCGGAGATGGTCGCGCTGGTGGTGTCGTGACCCGCGGTGGCGACGATCAGGTAGTAGGACACGGTGTCGATATCCGACAGGGGTTCGCCGTCGACGCGGGCGTTGGCGATCGCCGACGCGAGATCCTCGGTCGGATGCTCGCGGCGCGACGCGGTCACGCCGTTGAAGTACTGGAACATGTCGAACAGCGCCGGCAGCTGTTCCTCGCTGCTGCTGCCACGCTTGAATTCGCTATCTTCGCTTCCGAATAGCTCCTGGGTCAGCGCGAGCATGCGGGCGAAGTCGGCTTCCGGGATGCCCAGCAAGGACATGATCACGAAGAGCGGGTAGTTGACCGAGACCTGCTGGACGAAGTCGCATTCGGGCCCGACGGCCATCATCTTGTCGACGTAGATCTTGGCCAGTTCGTCGACGCGCATCTTCATGGCGCGCATGGCCTTTGGCCGAAACCAGTCCGCGCCGATCGCGCGGACGACCCGGTGCTGCGGGTCGTCCATGTGGATCAATGTGCGGACGCCTGCGTTGGCCTGCAGCTCGTCGCCCTCAGCGTTAGTCAGTACCGGACGTGGCCAGTTGGTGAAGAGCGTGTTGTTGCGTTCGATCTCCATGATGTCGGCGTGCTTGGTGATCGCCCAGAACGGCCGATAGCCGTCCACCTCGACCCACGACACCGGCGCGGTGGCGCGCAGCTGGGTCAGCGCCGCGTGTAGCCGCCGTTCATCGGTGTACGCCAACGGATCTGTCAGCAGCCTGGCGTCGTCGTCCGTGGTCGTTGTGCTCACTGGCGAAACTCCTTCATCGCGACGCTGACACAGTTCTCAGAAGCGGTCATGAAGATTGGCAGGACTCGGTCGACCACGCCGACACAGCGGCTTTTCAGGGCCGCCGCGATCGTGTCGACCGGACCGACGACGGCGAAGGCCGCCAGCATCTCGTCGTCGATGAGCGAACCCATGGTGTCCCACTCCCCTTGCTTGGAGAGCCGGTTCAGTTCGTCGTGCAAGTCGCCCCAGCCATGCAGGTCGAGAATCTTGCGGTAGGCCGGCGTCGATCCGTAGAAGGCGATCTGCTTGCGCACGGCGGCGGTGGCGGTCTGTAGCTCGGCGTCGTTCTCACCGGTGGCCACCAGGACTTCGGCGGACAGCTCGACATCGTGGCGCTCCCGGCCGGCGCGCGCCATGCCGCGCAGCAGCGCCGGGATGGTGACCTCGGTGATGTACCGCTTCGACACCATCGGGTGGCCGAGGTGACCGTCGGCGACCTCGCCGCACATCTCGGTCATCGCTTCACCGACCGCCGCGATGAAAACCTTCGGCAGCGGGTAGGCGTTCGACTCGGGGGTGAACATCGGGGTCATGATCTTGTGGGTGTAGAAGTCGCCCTCGAAGCGAAGCTTGGTGCCGTCTTTCCATGCGCCCCAGATTGCGTGCAGCGCCGAGACGAATTCGGCCATCCGGCGCGCGGGATGACTCCACGGCATGCTGAACCGTTTCTCGATATGGGGCTGGATCTGAGTGCCGAGGCCAAGAATGAACCGGCCCTTCGAGTACGCCTGCAGGTCCCAGCCGGTGTTCGCCACGATCATCGGATTACGGGCGAACGCCACGGCGATGTTGGTGCCAACTTCGAGTCGCGCTGTGTGCTCGGCGGCAAGCAGCAGCGGCAGGAATGGATCGTGGCTGGTTTCCGGAGTCCAGCCCCCGTCATACCCCTGCTCTTCCAGCGCGCCGGCGGCTTGGGCCGCTCGCGCCAGTTGATTGGGAATGCCCCCGTCGATCTTGAGGCGAGGACTGTCGACCATGTGGGTAAATTTACAGTAAGCAATCCAGTATGCGACCCGGCAGGCCCCGGGCGCGCGAGCGTAACCCCGCGAAGGTAGGAAAGAGCCATGACAAAACCCCCGGATTGGGACGAGACGCTCGAGGATCTCGATCGTCGGCGTCGGCAGGCGTGGGGCATGGGAGGGCCCGAACGGCTCGACAAACATCACAGCAAGGGCAAGCTCGACGCCCGCGCCCGCATCGAGCGACTTCTCGACCCGGGGACCTTCCGCGAGATCGGCACGCTCGTCGGTGGCGAGATCGCGGCCGACGGGCTCGTCGTCGGTTCCGGCTCGATCAATGGTTCGCCGGTGATGTTGGGCGCCGAGGATTTCACCACCTTGGCGGGCAGCATCGGGCCCGGCGGCAACTCCAAGCGTTACCGCATCGCCGAACTGGCGCTGCGCGATAAAACTCCGCTGGTGATGCTGCTCGAAGGCGCCGGCTTCCGTCCCACCGGCGGCCACTACGGGCGCACCCCAACCGACCTCCTTGCCCAGGCGCAGTGCTCGGGCAAGGTGCCGACCGTCGCCGCCGTGCTCGGCCCCTCGGCCGGACATGGCGCGCTGGTCGCCCCAGTGTGCGACTTCCGAATCATGAGCCGACAGGGCGCGATCTTCACCGCCGGTCCTCCGGTCGTCAAAGAGTCGACCGGAGAAGAGATCTCGAAAGAGGACCTCGGCGGACCTGTCACCGCCTTGCCCAGTGGGGTGATCCACAACGTCGCCGAAGACGACGAAGCCGTGATCGCCGACATTCGCCGCTACCTGTCCTATTTCCCGCCCAGCGCGTGGTCGTATCCGTCGCCGCTGCCGCCGGACGAGGACAGCGAGCCGCGTGCGACGCCCGAGTTGCTCGACATCGTCTCCCGTGACAACCGCCGCGTCTACGACATGCGCGCCGTGCTCGATGTGGTCTTCGACCGGCCCGACTGGTTCGAAGTCCAGCCGCAGTACGGCAAAGCGATCATCTGCGCGCTGGCTCATCTCGGTGGCCACCCGGTCGCGGTCGTCGCGAATCAGCCCAACGTGATCGCCGGCTCGATCGACGCCGACGCCGCGGACAAGGCGGCCCATTTCATCATGGTGGCCGACTCATTCCACCTGCCACTCATCTTCTTCGCGGACAATCCCGGCATGCTGCCGGGAAGTCGGTCCGAGCGCAGCGGGGTGCTGCGCGCCGGCGCGCGAATGTTTGCCGCCCAGACCGCGGCCACCACGGTCAAGCTGCACGTCACGTTACGCAAGGCGTACGGATTCGGCTCGATGGTCATGTCGCTGTTGGGTTTCGATCACCAAAGCGCGACCTTCGCCTACCCGGGCGCCACGATGGGCGCGATGAGCGCGGCAGCGCTGGGCCGGGCGACGCATGCCGGTGAGGACCTCACCGAGAAGCTGCGCAACGCCGAGTTGCAAGCCTCGTATCGGTCTGCCGAGCACATGGGATTCGACGAACTCATCGACCCCCGCGAGACACGCGACGCCTTGCTGGCGTCCCTGCTTCGGAGTCTGTCCAGCCGTCAGGCCGCGGCCGAGCCGGTGAGCCGGACCGTCATCCTGCCCTAGCCGGCTCGACTTGCCCCACCGAGTGTGCGGTGAGGGCATCGAGTGTGCGTCCAGGGTTGGGAAAACGCCGAAACGCCGCCGCCAGCGCACACTCGAAACCGAGAGCGCACACCCGAAACCGCGGGCGTCATCCTGCCCTAGCCGGCTCGGTACTGCGCGATCACCGGCTCGAGTTCATCGGGGGTCGCGCCGTGCATGATCACGGCGTCGGCCCCGTAATTGAATTCTTTGCGGATCCGCGCCACGCACTGCTGCGACGACCCGGTGGCCGACGGCTCCAGCCATTCGTCGGGAATCAGCGTCGCGATGTGCTCGATCTGTGCGGGCGTGGCCTTGTGGTCGATCCCGCCGCCGACGGACGTCACCACCGAATCGTCCCGGAAGCGTTGCAGCACAGCGGGATCCCACTTGTTGGTCTGCACCAACAGGTCGCCGTAGCCCTGCAGGTAGGTGGCCAGCCGCGCGACGGTCTTCTTCAGCCGCAACTGCTCGGGAAGGTGATCACCGACGGTGGCGAAACACGACCACACCCGCACGCTGTCGGGGTCGCGGCCCGCCTTCTCCGCGGCGGATTTGACGGTTTTGACGCAGCGCTGCAACGTTTCCGGGGTGAAATAGGTGTGCAGGATCACGTCGTCGAAAGCGCGGCCGCCGAGTTCCAGGGTGTTGGGGCCAAAGGCCACCAGCGCCAATCGGATGTCTTCGTTGAAGTCCGGGTCGAGAAACAGAATCGGGTACTTGCCCATCGGGCCGTCGTGGTTGAAGATCAGCTCGCCGTGGAACAGCCGCCGCATGACCTGAGCCCAGTCTTCCATCTGCGCGGTCGTGACCGCCGGTATGCCGAACGCGCCGTAGATGGCCGCGATGCCCCGGCCGATGCCCAGCGTGAACCGACCGCCGGAGAGCCGGTGCATGGTGGTCGCCCACGATCCGGTGATCAGGGGGTGGCGGGTGTTGTGATTGGTTGCGGCGGTGGCGATTTGCATGCGGTTGGTCACCGCGCACGCGGCCCCGACCAGGGATGAGGCTTCTTTGACGTTCCAGCGCTCGGAGATGAATGCGGTGCCAAGGCCCAACTCCTCGCCGCGGCGGGCTTCGTCCATGAGGCTGGCCGGCCCCTCACCGCCGGCCCCGGCCAGCAGGTAGTAACCCAATTCGTCGAGCACCCGATCGCTCAATTCCAAACTCCTTGCTTGTAACCGCAGTTCCAGACTTCGGTGATCTTGCCGCCGACGACGCGGAAGATCTCCATGCTGCCGATGTCGAACGTGGTGCCATCCTTCAGCGTCATGGGGGATTGGTAGACGATGGCAACGTGCTCGCCATCATCACCGGCGACCACCAGATTCAGGTCGAATCGGATGGCCTCGAATGTGTTCCAGTGCTCGATAATTCGGTTGACCGCCTGCTCATGGGTGAGCACGGTCGCTTCGCCCACTTCGTGCCGGGTGACCGTGTCGCCGATCAACTCTTCGGCGAGTGCGAAGTCGCGCTCGTTCCACACCACGAGGTTGTAGAGCTCGACCACCTCGCGTGCGGTGCGGGCGGCTGTCATCGGGCGGCCACCGCGCGCAGGAAACGCTCGGACACCTGCTGCACGCGGCGGGAGAAGATGTGACCGACGTGGCTGCCGTCATACCAGTACAGTTCGCCGCCCCAGCGCTCCTGCAGCGCAGTCGTGGGCTCGCGCATGGCCATTCGGTCGTGCCATGCCCCGACGATCAGCCGGCGCTCCGGCGGCGGCGCCGGGTCGACCGCCAGCGGGTCGATCACCGAGGTCAGCTTCGCGACCACCGGCGACTCCAGCAGCTGACGGAAGCCGTCCCGGGCAGAACCCCAGCGCGACAGGTGCCGCGCGATCATCGCGTTGAGCCCCAGGATCGGGGTGTAGAGGCCCACCGCGTCGATGTCTCGCTCGAGATGGGAGACCAGCGCGGCCACCGGGGTGCCCATCGAAATCCCCGACACCACCACCGCGGTGGCCTGCGGTTGCACCCACCGCACCACGGCGCGCACCTCTGACACCGACCGCATCATGCCCGCCACATTGCCGAGTGGATCCATGTCCGGGTAGGCCGGCCATTCACGGCGCCGGGACCCGTGGCCGGGCTGCACCGGCATGGCGACATTGAAGCCGAGCTCGTGGTGGATCCGGCCGATTCGGGTCAACACCAGGTCCTCGGTGCCGCCCTGGCCGGCGCCGTGAACCCAGACCAGCCACGGCCGCGGACCGTCGGTGTGCCGGCACACATGCACCACCGCGCGCGCCGGGCCACCCAGGCCCTCGGCCTCCAGCGTCTTCGGCAGCGCCGGGTCATGCTCGAACGTCATTCGTTCGTAGGCGAGTCTGCCGACACGCCGCCGCTGTACCGCGGTGGGCCGCAGCGGTGCGGGCTGGGCATGCGCGCCATCGATGCCCAGTCCTGACAACTCCTCGGCCGCCGGTTCACACTCAGCCAGCGGTCGCACCTGCTCGGCCAGATTGCCGCCCAGCAGTGAAAAGCCGCTCAAGGCAAGCTCATCCAGCATGACTTCGCCGAACTGGCGGACGCCGCGCCGCGACGCAGGCACCCAGCCGGTTGATTCGTTGAGGCCAGCCACCGTCCGTGGCACCACCATGCCCAGTTCACGGGTGATGTCCAGCCCTCGTGTCGCCCATGACATGCCGCTCACCTTAAACCAACTAACTCAGCTTGAAACCGGTGTATCCGCCCGCCGCGATTTCATCGCAGCGGCGGCGATATTCGGGGATCCCGCCGGTGTAGCCCATATACATCCGTTTCTTACCGGGGACATTGCCGCCGTTGTACCAAGAGTTGCAGGACGGGTGGACCAGCACCGTCTGCGCGACGAGCGAAGTGGCGTGATCGATCCACTCCTGCTGCGCGGTAGCCAGCGCCTCGATGGTGCGGATTCCGTTGCCCCGCAGATGCGCGATGCAATCACTGATCCACTCCACATGTTGCTCGAGTGCGGCGACAAAGTTCGTGGCTGCGCTCGGGCTGCCCGGGCCCTGGATGGTGAACAGGTTCGGGAAGCCGGCGACCGCCAGCCCAAGATAGGACAGCGGACCCTCGCCGGCCCAGAACTCACCGAGCGAGCGCCCGTCGCGGCCGCGAATGTCGATGCGGGAGAGCGCGCCGGTCATGGCGTCGAACCCGGTTGCGTAGACGATCACGTCGAGTTCGTAGGAATCATCTTCGGTACGGATGCCGGTCGGCGTCACTTCACGAATCGGCGCCTTGCGTAGGTCGACGAGCGTCACGTTGTCGCGGTTGAACGTCTCGTAGTAACCCTGGTCGATGATCGGTCGCTTACAGGCGAAGGGGTGCACGGGCACCAACGACGCCGCGGTGTCCGGGTCCTTGACGATGCGGGCCACCGCCTCGCCATACAACCGGGCGGCCATCTGATTGGCTTCGATATCGAAGAAGATGTCGCTCCAATTGAGCGCGCCCATGACGCCGTTCTCCTCGATGGCGCGCACCTGCTCTTCGCGCGTCGCCGACTTCAGCGACGGGCTGCTCAGCATCTCCAGCAGTACCGAGAAGGCGCTCAATCGTGCCGCCCCGATCGGGTGGGCCCGTTGGGCAATCCGAATTTCGTCGTAACGGGCTTTCATTTCGTCCAATTCGCCGGGCTCGAATCGATGCACGCGCCACGGCAAGGTGTAGGCCGGCGAACGCTGGAACACGAACAGCTCCAATGCCTCTCGTGCCACCTCGGGAATCAGCTGGACGCCCGTCGATCCGGTGCCGATGACGCCGACCCGCGCTCCGGTGAGGTCGAAGCCCTCCTTGGGCCAGCGACTGGTGTACAGCGATGTTCCGGTGAAGGTGGCCATCCCCGGGATGTCGGGTTCCAGCGGCGCCGACAGGATGCCGGAAGCGGCAACCACGAACGGGGCGACAAACGACTCGCCGCTCTCGGCACGCACCACCCAGGTGGCGGCTTCCTCGTCGAACACCATCGCGACAACCTTGGTGTTGAACGCAATGTCGCGGCGAAGGTCCAGCCGGTCGGCCGCGAAGTTCAGGTAAGCCTCAATCTCGGGTTGGGCGGGCATCGACTCCGTCCAGACCCATTCCTGCTGAATCTCTTCGGAGAAGCTGTAGGAATACTCGATACTCTCGATGTCGCAGCGGGCACCCGGGTAGCGATTGAATAGCCAGGTGCCGCCGACATTTTCGGCCATCTCCAGCACCCGGGTCCGGATGCCGAGCTGCCGCAGCCGATGCAGCATGTACAGGCCGGAGAACCCGGCGCCGATCACCAGCGCGTCGAAGTGCTCGGCCTTGCCAACCTCAGTTTCCATCGCCACCGCTCATCCTCAGGATCGTTCGGGTCAAGTGCAACGTCTTGATCCGCCATGAACCGTCTTGCTTTTCGTAGGTCTCGTGATAATGACCGGCGCCGTGCAATTCGCGGCCGTCGGCGAACACGAGCAGGTCTTCCATCGCCCAGATCCCGGTCGCGGTGGTGGCCGAGGTGAGAGTGAGCTCCGGGGTGTGGCAGTGGTGCATCGTGGCTACGCCTTCCAGGCCGCCCAGCACCATCGGAACGAAGTTGTCGACGCCTGCTATCGGCGGAGCCGTCATCGGGTCGGCGCCGCCGACCCCCACCGCCATGTCCAGGGTGACCTCCAGGTCGGCGGTGAACACTGCGCGCCAGGACTCGACGTCTTTGGTGTCGAGAAAGCGGCAGTAGCGCGCCTTCAACTGCCGAAGCGCCTCGAGCTCGTCGGCCGCCCGGACAACCTGACTCATAAAGCTCCTTGCCGCGTTCTGGCGGACCTGCTGAAATCTATACTGTAAAGGACTTAGTATCAACGAATGTTGGAGGCACCGCCGTGTTAGTCCCGTTCACCTGGAAGGTCACCGGGTGGTTCATGGTCGGGTGGTCGCCCGAATTTCCGGTCGGCGAGGTCCGTCCGCTGCACTACTTCGGCGAGGACCTCGTCGCCTATCGCGACGAGTCCGGTGAGCTGCACGTTCTGGAAGCTCACTGCAAACATCTCGGTGCGCACATCGGCCACGGCGGCAAGGTGGTCGGCGACTGCGTCGAGTGCCCTTTCCACGGCTGGCGCTGGGGCCCGGACGGCACCAACCGATACATCCCGTACCAGCCGGACCGACCCAACCGTGCGCTGCGACTCCGCGTGTATCCCGTCCGCGAGCAGTACGACTGCGTGTTCATCTGGCACCAGCCGGACGGCAAGGAGCCGCAGTGGGAGATGCCGGATATCTTTCGGAAGTTCCCGCAGTTCGAGACGGATCCGGCGGGCTATTACCGGGCGTACCCCGAGTTCTCCCGGCGCGCCGAGCGTGAGCCGGTGCATCCGCAGATCGTGGCGGAGAACGCGCCGGACAGTGCGCATTTCGAGTATGTACACCACGCCACGGTGACGCCGCGGGTGCTGGACTGGAAGATCGTCGACCAGGAATGGCAATTCATCGCGGGTTGGCCGGATGAGCGTAGCGACAATCCCGATGACCTCGCGCTGCGGTTCCATAGCCACTTGTTCGGTCTCGGCGGAGCGATCAGCGTCTTCGAGGGAGCGCAGAATCACCGGCTGATTTTCACCTGCACGCCGGTCGATGACGAGTGTTCGGACCTGTTCTACTCAATCTGGTGGCCGCGAGTCCCCGGTGACGATGCTGACGTTCCGCACGGCAAGCTGCGCGAGGTCATCGAAAAGCAGTTCCTGTCGACCGTCTTTGACGATCTGCGGATCTGGCGCTACCAGAAGTATGTGGAACATCCGGCGCTGTCCAAGGTCGACGCGAAAGGGTATATGGCACTGCGGAAATGGGCGAAACAGTTCTACGACGTCCCGGCATGAAGCCCTCACTCGCCGACCTCGCGGCACCCGCGCGCACCGCGATCGTCACCCAGGAGTGCCAGGGCGCGGTCATCGGCCCGCACGCCGGGCTGGCGGCACTCGCCGAGGAAGCCCGTCGCGTTGCGCTGCCCAACATAGTGCGGCTGTTGCCTGCGGCACGGGCGGCCGGAGTGCACGTGGTGCATTGCTTGGTGCAGCGGCGCCCCGATGGCCTCGGCTCCAACCACAACGCCAAGATTTTCGCCGTCGGACGCGGCGAGGTGGACATCGTGCCCGGCACGCCCGGTGCGGCG
>Ga0182030_10008950_pt1 | contig 20598 bp, 21 predicted proteins | sample 812S3MmetaG_FD_121299 | JGI IMG/M metagenome (GOLD analysis project Ga0182030, IMG submission 121299) | Permafrost microbial communities from Stordalen Mire, Sweden - 812S3M metaG (Illumina Assembly) | ecosystem: Environmental > Terrestrial > Soil > Wetlands > Permafrost | place: Sweden... | reverse complement strand
GCTTCGCCAGCTGGCAGGATCTGAATCAGCAGGCTCGCCAGTGGTGCGACCGCGTCAACGCGACTTACAAGAAGCATCTCCGCGCCGTGCCGCGGGAGTTGTTCACGATGGAGCAGCAACATCTGCGCCCGCTGCCGCCCTGGGTTCCGGAGGTCTACCGTCTGCACGAACGGATGGTGGACGTGGAAGGCTACGTCACGGTTAACACCAACCGCTACTCGGTACCGGTTGACTGGATCGGCCGCCGCGTCGAAGTGCGCGAGACCAGCAGCAAGATCGAGATCCAGCTCGATGCCCGTCATCTGGTAACTCATCAGCGTATGGCCGAAGCAGAGCATCGCCACATCATGCTGGCCGAACACCGGCCGCCGCGGGGCGTCAAGCGCCCCGACCCTCATCCGGAGGAAGCGCTCATCCTCAAGTCCGTGCCTGAAATCGCCGGCTATGTCGCGGCGCTGAAGCAACACAGCCGCAAGCTTGTCGTCCTTGCCCTGCGCCAACTGCTGCGCATGGTGCGCGAGTATCCCAGGGCTCCGCTGCTGGCCGCAGTTGCTGAAGCGGCACGCTACGGACTCTACGACCTCGATCGGGTCGAACGCATGATCCTGCGGCGGGTCGCGCACGATTACTTCCTGTTGAAGAACGATCCGGAGATCGAGAAATGAAACCGAGTGACGAGCTGGAACAACTGCTGAAGAACCTTCACCTCAATCGCATCCTGGATATCTACGGCGAGCAGTCGAGCGCCGCGGAGAAGGAAGATGTCACGTACTCCGAGTTCCTCACCCGCTTGCTGCGAGCGCAGTGGCATCATCGCCAGGAAACCGCACTGGCGTGGAGAATCAAGCGCGCCAACCTGCCCGAGAACTGGTCCCTGGCCAGCTTCCCGTTCGCACGCCAACCCGGCGTCAGCCGCAAGCAGATCCACACCCTGGCCGAGTTGGACTTCATCGCCAAGGCGGAGAACCTGGTGCTGGTCGGACCGACCGGCGTGGGCAAGACAGGGCTGGCGTCGGGTCTGTTGTTGAAAGCGCTGGAGAATGGATACCGCTGCCAGTTCATCCGCGCCCAGGACTTGTTCGATCAGATGTATGCTTCGCTGGCCGACCGTTCCTCGCGCCAACTGCTCAACCGTCTGAGCCGGCTTGACGTACTTCTGATCGACGAACTTGGCTATCTGACGCTGAAGCCCGAACAGTCCAACATCTTCTTCAAGCTGATGGAGGAGCGCTACCACCGTCACTCCACGATCATCACAACCAATCTCGACTATGACGCGTGGGGCAACTTCCTGGGAAATCCGACCATGGTCAATGCACTGTTGAGCCGCGTCCGCCATTACTGCCACACAATACAGATCGATGGGCCATCGCTGCGCGAACCGCAAGGCTGAGGATACGGGCATGGATCAACAACCATCCGGCCGCGAAGACTACGTGCGCAAGGTTCTGGAAGCTTATCGCAAAACGCCGGGAACCTGCGGCAACCTGCGCCGGCCAGATCGCATCCTGGCCGTCCAGCTCTATCAACGCGGCGTTCCCTTGCACCAAATCGAGAACGCTCTCGTGCTGGCTGCGGTACGCCGCCTGATCCGACCCGCCGATGCTCCGCCGTTGACTACCGTGCGCTCACTGGCGTACTTCCTGCCGGTCATCGAGGAAGTCCTTGAAACGGAAGTTGGAGAAGAGTACTTCCAATACGCCCGGCAAAAACTCCAGAGGCTCCGCTCATCCTGATGGCGCATGCAGAGCGCATGCCGAAACCACGCCTTCGGCGTGGGATGACACTCAAAAGCAAAACCCAGCCGCACCTGCGGTGCGGGATGATGCTCTATATATCCCTACCGCTCCCAATCCCGTTCCCGCCCTGGGTCACTTCTGGCGAGTACAAGTGGATTACTCTTCCGTAGCGCCGAAGGTGTGACCGTCCTAAGCGCCGAGGGAGAAGATGTGTTGTTCGCTCTGGCGGATCAAGGTGCCAGATTCCGTGTCAGCGGGGTGTTTATGCGGCAGGTTATTAAACAACTGTCTCGACGATCACGGCTCGCAAAAGGAACGAGCGGAAGAACAAAGGCGTGATGCAGATCGAAGCTCGGGAGAAGACGGGCGCGGGAGGAAAGACATGAAAGTCGTCGAGTGGATACACGTCGTACTTGGTCTGCTTGCAATCGTCTCCGGCGCAATTGTGCTGCGTGGAGTCACGATCGTCCTCGAGCAGGCAGGAATACTGCATGATATAACCCCGGTTTCTTTGCGGTGGAATCTTCAATAGACATACCCTACGCCTATTGGCCCGCAGGGTCTCGTCGTGATCTCGTTTGTTGCGTGAGCTTCAAGCGATGATTGTTGCTCGGTGACCTATTTGCGTGCTGAAAATGTCTTGGACGGAACTGATTTCTATGGCCTACCGAAAAACAAGCGCGATAGAGTTGCGCAAGGATGCGCGACGAAGAACTCTTCTGGAGGCTGCAACTCGGCTATTCAGCAGATGCGGCTACCACGCTGCTACCGTGCCCATGATCGTCGCTGAGGCCAATAGTTCTGTCGGTAGCTTTTACAAGTACTTTCGCAACAAGGAGGACGTCTTTGCGATCATTCTAGAAACGCTCGGAGAAAAGATCGCAGTGGTGATCCGCGAGGCCAGGGAATCCCGATCCGATCCTTTGCTACAGGTGCAGAATGCCCTGGAGGCGGGGTTTCTCTATCTGGCCAAGAATCCGCAGGAGGCGCGCATTCTATTTGTCCAGTCTTCCGGGCTGAGTCCTCGTTTGGAGCAAGTGCGCCGATCCCTCTTGTGGCAGCAGGCCGACGAATGCTGCAAGACTCTGCTTGCGAATCCGGAGGTTTTCTCAGCCGTGAATTCTTCAATTGCTGCTCGTTGCCTAGTGGGATCGGTTTTTGAGGCACTTTGCTACTGGCTTGAGGAAAGCCCAAATGATCGTTTGTCGACTGCGGAGGTTGCCCGTGCAGTCGTCGATTTCAATTCTCGAGCGTTATTGCGTTAAGGAGGCTCTGCACGTGCGCCGTGAAAGACGGTGCTTTTCAGAGGGGTTTAGTCCCGCCCGGGAAGTGGTTCGTTCCACCCGGTGACAATCGAAGCGGCGGCACAGGCAGCGACTCCGTCGGAGCCTTCGATGTAAAGAGCCGTTCAAGCGGCTCCGTGAGCATGTAGGTTGTAACTGTAACTAATCCGCAGGTCGCCGTCTATTCGAGATAGCGCTTGCGACCGCCGGGCGTAATGCGGCAGACCGTCTGAGGGCGATTGCGGTCATGTCCTTTGGCAATCTCGACCATCTGTGCGTTCTCCAGGACGCTCAAATGCCCGCTCAAATTACCGTCCGTGAGGGCGCACAACTGTTTCAGATCGCCGAATGTCAGTCCTTTAGGATTGGTGAGCAAGGACGTCAGCACGCTCAGGCGAGCGCGCTCGTGAATCACACGATCCAATCCTTCATAAGCGAAGCGGCCTTCGCTGGACCGTTCTGCCGTGCTGGGGTTCTTAGCTTTCATCGCTGCTCTCCTGCGCGGCAAAAACAGAATCCCCGCCATGAGCAACTGTCCCGCTCCGAATGGAATACCCACCGCCCATGGAGAAAGCGCACGGCTGTCCGCCAGCATGATGCAGGCCAAACCCGATAGTAGGTACCATGCCCCCGCTGCTGCCATTTGTCGCGGCAGAAACCGGCACGACGAAAAAACACCGAGGCTGAAAATAACCTGCCAACGTCCGGGTAGCATCCACAGAGCCGTCGGGTTGCCTTTCAGATTGTACGGTTGTGCCGGTGTTCGGTAAAGGTCAAGCGTAAAACCCTGGCCGCCAAGCCCCCCTTTTCGCTGCCGACCGGAAAGGACCGCCTAAAAACGGAAAGAGCCGCCCGGCAACAGGGCAGCTCCTTCCTCAGGGAGAATAGTTCCAACGGAGGCAAAACCATCAGAACTTTCTGGCTGCATAGTAGGGGCGGAGGAAGGGAGTGTCAAGGATAAATCGGAGAAGAAATAAATACTTTAGAAACAATAGCTTACTAATCGCAATCCCAAGAGGGCGCTGGAGCGGTCTTCGATTTGTCTTCGCCTTTTGAACCCCACACTGTTCCGTCTTTTCAGGGCGTTTCGTCGGGTTTGTGACCTGTTTTCCACAGGTTTAACGCGCAGTTAACCCTTCGGATGCGGCCTCGCCAACCCTCACGAGATTTGTCTTCTCTCAGTCCCGCAGATTCAGGCTGATGAACTCCACCTCGTAGACCGAGGAAACCGGCTTGCCCCGCGCCAGACGATAAGCCGCCCTGAAGCCGCCCAGGAAAAATCCCAACAGAATGGCTGCGGCGGCTCCAATGCCCACCAGCGTGAAGATCCCCAACAGCAGTTGTCCGGTCTTGGCCACCTCGGATTCGGTGGGCTGCGGCACCGACATCAGGTCCGACTCGAAGTGGACTGTGGCCAGCAATTTGTGGCTCTCTTCGGGAATGGCGTCTCCGCTGACCAGGGCCACCAGCGGCCCGCTTCTGCGCACTTCGAGCGATGCCAGGTCGGAGTCCTGGAGCGGCTTGGGCCAGGCCGGCTGAGCCTGCTTGCCGGCCCCGCCTTTGCCGGCATTGATGTAGTCGCGAATCCTCGTCTCCTGCGCGGCAGCCATCTGCGGGGTGGGATAGTCGACGATGGTCAAGGTGGCCACGCCGGAGCGCAGCGTGTAGTTGGCGGTCACCGATTCGGCGCCGCGATCGAAGCTGACCAGCTCAGGCGGCAGCACGCCGCCCGCTCCGACATAGCCCGCCGGTCCCAGCGCGTAGTGCGTGGTCTGCCCGTCAAGCGAGGCCTGGGGCAGGTTGGCCAGAATCGGAGGCGCCAGCGCCCTGCTGCCTTCCGGCACCGGGATCTGGCTTGCCAGTTCACGCAACTCCGCGCCCGACATGGGCCCGATGCGCGAGAAATTCGCATCCACCACGGTGTTGCCCACCCAGAACAGCACCCGGTTCTTGTTCGACGTTGCGCCCGTGCCGATCTGTTCCTTGGGCCAGCCCGACTGGCGATAGAACGTGTACGCCCCGTACGCTCCGCTGGCGTCGTGAAAGCGCAAGGCGCGCAGGCTCAGCGTCTCGCCGCCCCGCTTGTAATCGCCCTGGACGGCGTCGGAAAAGTCGTACTCCTTGAGCGCCGCGGTGTTGGCCGGGTCAGCCAAGGGCGCATCGGTGATCTTCTTCAACGGCTCGGCGGCCACCCATCCGGCAAACGAATCGGGCAGCAGCGCCTTGGGCACGGGAGGAAGCACCAGGTGCGCGGCGCCCTGGGGAGCCTTGGACGGCGCAGGCTGCGCCTGAGCACCGGTAGCGCCCCCGGCCAGCGCCGCCGAACAAAGCAAAATTGAAATCCAACGCATCGACACACTCCAGCCTTCAGGGTACACGTTGCCGCCTGGGCTTGTGCGCAGCGGCATTCCCTCTCTAGTTGGACACTGAAGGGGCTGGAAAGGTTCCTGGGAGCGGTTTTCGCAGCCCGGCCCGATGCGGCTCAAGCCAACCGTGCCCATGGTCAGCGAATGGTCGGCGCGCCTGCAACGGGCGGGGGGTAGAGCAGGTTCCCCAGGGCCTGGTAGCGGCTGCCGTAGAATATCAGCGCATACTCCCTTACCCCGGTGCTCAGAGGCCCTCCAAGGCAAATGCTGGCCAGCAACGCGAACCCGAATGCAAGCACCCCGAAAAAGGCTTGGAGAAGAATTCCGGCGACCGCGGATCCTCCGGTCGCGTCGGCGAAGACCGAGTGCAGACTGAACTCGACCGCCGCTAACGAACCCACCAGGATCAGCCCCGGAATAATCAGCACGATGAACAAACCGGCCATCGCCACCACCGGCAGCGCGATTCGCAGCAGCGAGTAGGTCAGGAACTGTTTTTTCTCGCCCTTGATGCGAGTCCACACTTGGGTCCATGCCTGGCCAGCGGTCGCGTTCTCCAGCGCGAAATGCGGCAGCATCCCGTCGCGCAAAACCAGGTCGGCGACCACTCCAGCCAGCGCCAGCAGAAGGACGATCGGAATCAAGGGCAAGACCAGAGACAGCATCAAGCCGACATCGAGATGGCCGCCCTGTTGAGTCTCATGAAACAAACGCCAGAACCCGGCTGCGAACGGAATCGCAAGCAACGCCAGCAGCAGCAAAAAGCAGAATCCCACCACCAAATTCAGCCAGAAAAAGCGCATTGCCTGCGTTCGATAAAGCCGCCAACCGGGACGAATCTGCTTAGTATTGCTGACCAGGCAATGAAAGTAGGCAAACCGCAGCCGGGTGATCAGATAGAAAACCCAAATCGCCAAGACCATGACCAGCAGCAGCATCGCCACAATCGCCGCCACCTGTACGGGCGCGATGTCGAACGGCGCAAGGTTCATGGGGGCGTGTTCCGGCGATTGGCTACTGTGCGAAGACGAACGGAGATTGCTCCCAAGGCCTTCGGTGATGATCGCGACCAGGCCAAGCTTCAGATAGATTCCCCAGTTGAACGGCTTGAAGAGGAAGTCCCTGGTGCGTTGAATGGCAGGCGAAACGGAATCCGTGGCAGAGATGGCGCGCATGGGAGACCTTTCCTTGTGACGGCACAGCGTACCACGGAATTACGCAGGGACTACGCAGGAAGTTCCGCGGCCGGGTGCGGCATCGCGCTCCACCATTCGTCGAACGCAGCCAGCGACCGCTCGCAGACCAGGCGGTGCCGTTCCTTCTTGTCCCGAATCTTCTTGCGCAGCTCCTCGTCGAGCGGCTCCAGCAGATCGAAAGTGATGTTGGCTGGCTGAAAGTCCTTGGGGTCGGCGTGGGTAATGTAGTGGACCAGCGAGCCCAGGGCCGAGGCGCGCGGCGCAGGGGTGGGCTCCGTGCCGTGCGCCAGCGAAGCCGCATGGATGCCAGCCAGCAGCCCGGTGGCGATGGACTCCGTGTAGCCTTCGACGCCGGAGAGTTGGCCTGCGAACAGGACCCTCGGCGCTTTCTTGAGGCGCAGGGTTTCGTCCAGCAAAAGAGGCGCCTGGATGTAGGTATTGCGATGAATCTGCCCGTAGCGCAGGAAGCGGGCGTTTTCAAGGCCGGGAATCAGCCGCAGCACGCGCGCCTGTTCGCCGAACTTGAGGTGGTTCTGAAAGCCGACCAAGTTGTAGCTGTCGGCGCGCAGGTTTTCCTTGCGCAGTTGCACCACGGCCCAGGGCGTTTTGCCGGTGCGCGGGTCGCGAAGGCCGACCGGCTTCATGGGGCCGAAGCGGAGGGTGTCGCGGCCCCGCCGGGCCAGCACTTCAATGGGCAGGCAGCCCTCGAAGTAATCCAGCTTTTCCCATTCCTTGGCCTCGGCGGCTTCGGCCTCCAGCAGCGCATCGAGGAAGCGGTCGAACTCGGCTCGGTCCATGGGGCAGTTGATGTAGTCGGCCGTGCCCTTGTCCCAGCGCGCGGCAAAGTAGACCCGCTCCATGTCGATCGAGTCGGCCTCGACAATGGGCGAAATTGAGTCGTAAAAGGCGAGGCGTCCGGAGCCGGTGATGCGCTCGATCTCGGCGCTCAGGGCGTCCGAGGTCAAGGGGCCTGTGGCCAGGATGGTGAGCGCGTAGTCGCCGTTCTCGTCCTGGTTGCCGTTCCGCTCCAGGTTGAGAGTGGTAACCTCCTCGCGGATCACCCGAATCCCCGGCTGGGCCGCGATGGCCTCGTTGATGTGCCGTGAAAACTCCACCCGGTCGACCGCCAGGGCGTGCCCTGCTGGCACGGCCGTCAAATCGGCAAAGCGCAGCAGTGCCGAGCCGGCCCGCCGCATCTCCTGCTTCAGCAGCCAGGGCGCGGTGTTCGGCGATTCGCTCTTCAACGAGTTGGAGCAGACCAGTTCGCCGAAATCGGTGGTCTGATGGGCCGGGGTTAGCCGCGGCTTGCCTTCCACCATGGCCCGCATCTCGTAGAGGTCCACCTGGCAGCCCAGCCGCGCCGCGATCAGGGCCGCTTCGGGGCCGGCCAGCCCGCCGCCAATAATTCGAATTTTCACTGTGAGGCCTCTGTTTCCTGGTCCGCAACGCTCAAGTCCGCCGCGGCCGAGCCAGGGATTCCGGCCAGCCGCCTCAGAGCCTCGCCGTCCACGCGAACATTCCGCCACTCGTCCAGAAACTCGGCTCCCATGGCGCTATAGAACTCGATGGCCGGCGTATTCCAGTCCAGAACCTCCCACTGCAGACGCGAACAGCACTTTTCCACTGCAAAGGCCGCCACACGTTCCAAAAGCGTCTTGCCGATCCCCAGGCCGCGAAACTCCGGCTCCACAAACAAGTCCTCCAGGTAGAGCCCTGGCCGCCCCAGCCAGGTGGAGTAGTTGAAGAAATAGAGGGCGAAGCCGGCTGCCCGTCCGTCGTGCTCGGCTATCAGACAGGAATAAAAGGGGTTGGTCCCAAATCCATCGCGCTCCAGACCGGCCTCGGTGGCCTTCACGGCGTCGGGTTCGCGCTCATAGGCGGCCAGCGCCCGGATGAAAGCCAGAATCTGCGGAATATCGGCTCGGGTGGCCGGCCGAATCGTGGTTGCCATCTCTCTATTCTAGAGTGTGATCCACACCACACCCAACCCCGCCAGTGCACACTATCATGGAACGGTGAACACGCTGGCTTGGTCTCGCGTGGGCTCCCTGAGGGCAAGGGCAGGCACCCTGTAGCCAGTCCCAAGGGTTCAATCGATCCGGCATGAGCGACGTTGGCTTCGCGCCGTGAAATGTTCTTCCTTCATTGCGCTCTTGTGTTGAGCACTCGATTGGATTTAACTTGGGTCTGCGAAGAGGAGCAGCTCGCGTGCCGGTTTCCGCGCCGCGGCTGTCCGATCACAGATGCTACCGGCCGCCGGGGGCCACGCACGCTTTCATGCCAGGCACGTTCTTCATTGTCGATCCGCGCCGGCTAGCATTCGACTGCAAGAGGCACATCCGCTGGGCGTTCACCAGTGTGTGGGCCGGTAAACAAGACTTTGTTTTGGGCTCGCGGGCTCTCTGGTTCGCGCCGCTCCCGGAGAAGCAGATGAAACGCACTATTTCACTTTGGCTGGGCCTGCTGGCATTCGCCCTTCTGCCCGCGGTTGCGCAGCAGCCGTCCACCGCGCCCGCTGGCAAGATTCATGGCCACGTGACCAACCCCACCGGCGCATCGCAGACGGTCGGCTCGGTCAGTCTTTCCAACGATGGCGGCCACACCTCGAAATACACCTTCCAGGTTTCCTCCGCCGGCGAATATGCCGGTGAAGCAGCTCCTGGCACCTACACGGTGATCTTCCGCCAGCCCGACACACCACCCGACAAGATGGTTGACTCCTTCGAGAACATCAAGATTGTCGTCGGCGTCGATGTGCTCCAGGACTTCGACATGTCCCGCAAGGAATTTGTCGAAAAGCTGCCGGCCGAGCAACAGAAGCAGTTGGAAGAGCTCAAAAAGCACAATGCCGAAGCCCTGAAGGCCAATGAGGTCATCAAGGCCATCAACGCCGATATCCGCATTGTCGCCCAGGACTTCAAAGACGTCGACGCCGCCCATGCGGCGGCTGTCGGGGCGCTGGGCGCCACCGCCACCAAGGCCGACATCGAGGCCAAGGAAGCGGAGATCAAGACCGCAAAGTACACCGAAGCCGAATCCCTCATGCTGAAGGACACCGGTCTCCGGCCCGCCGAGTCCTCCCTGTGGGCGCAGTTGGGTCAGGCCCAGGTCGGACTCAAGAAGTACGACGAAGCCGAAGTGACCTACAAGAAGGTTCTTGAACTGGAAGCCTCGGCGAAGAAGGCGAATCTTCCGGCGCAGGGCGCGGCCAATGCCGGCCTGGGCGAAATCTACGCGCGCACCGGCAAGGTTCCCGAAGCCAACGCGGCCTATGACGCGGCTGCCAAGGCCAACCCAACGGCGGCGCCGATCTATCTGAAGAACGAGGCCGTGATCTTCTTCCAGATGAACAACGGCGAAGCCCAGGTGGCCGCGGCGGACGAGGCCATCAAGGCCGACCCGAACCAGCCTCTTGTCTATTACCTCAAGGGCCAGGGTCTCATCCAGAAAGCCACCATCGACTCCAAGACGGGGAAGATGATTCTGCCTCCGGGATGCGAGGAGGCCTACCAAAAGTACCTCGCGCTGTCTCCGAACGGCACCTACGCGGCCGAAGTGAAGTCCATCCTCAGCGAGGCCACCCAGACCCACTCTTCCGCCTTTGGAACCGAGCCGAAGAAGAAGAAGTAGGTCAACGAGCGTTTCATCCATGAAGGGCGTTTCCGGTTGCCGGGAGCGCCCTTTTCCTTGTTTGCGTCCTTCAGGGCCGAACCCGCCTGGCGCGACCTTCTACAATCCATTTCATGAACACTCCTTTGCCCGGCTATGAAGAAGCCGCGGCCCTGGTGGCCGATCATGCCGCGCAGTTGGGCCGCATTTTGCCCACCCTTGAACGCGTGGAGCTAGAGCGTGCCTCCGGCCGCATCCTGGCCCAGCCTCTTGCCGCCGATCGCGATCAGCCTCCCTTTGCCCGCTCCACCCGCGACGGCTTTGCCTGTCGCGCCGCCGAGGCCTCCACCCACCGGCCGCTGGCGCTGGTGGGCGCGGCCCGCGCCGGAGACGCCCCTTCCGGCCCGCTGCCGCCTGCATCGGTCTGGGAGATCATGACCGGCGCCCCGGTTCCCACGGGCGCCGACGCCGTGATGATGATCGAGCACGTTGAGACCAGCGGCGGCGCGGAAAGCAGAGGCGCCGTGGCCGGTAAGGTCCGGCTGCTCCCACCCCGCAGTGTCGAGCCGGGCGAAAACATCGTGGCCCAGGGTGCGCAGGCTCGTGAAGGCGACCAACTCCTCGAGGCCGGGACCGTTCTTCAATTCGGACAAATCGCCCTGGCCGCGAGCTGCGGTTACGCTGCCCTGCACGTCTTTCGCCGCCCCCGTGTGGCGATTCTCACCACCGGCGACGAACTCGCGGCAGTCGATGCGATACCTCGGCCCGGCCAAATTCGCAACTCCAACGCCCCCATGCTGGCTGCCCTGGTGGCCGCGGCGGGCGGTGAACCTTGGATTCTTCCCACTGCCGCCGACAACGCCCCGGCTCTCGACGCTCTTCTTGCCCCAGCCGCAACCGCTGACCTGCTGCTCGTCTCCGGCGGCGTCTCAGCCGGAAAGTTCGACCTGGTCGAGCCGGCCCTGGCCCGCCTGGGGGCACGTTTTCATTTCACCGGTGTTCGCATCCAGCCCGGCAAGCCGACCGTCTTCGGCGAGTTGCCCCGTGGCGCGGGCTCACCGTCGCCCACCTTGCCATTCTTCGGCCTTCCCGGCAATCCCATCTCCTCGGCCGTGACGTTTCTGCTGTTTGCCGCACCGGTTCTGGCGGCTCTGGCTGGTCGTCGGCAATCTGCGCCTCGCTTTGCGCTGGCCCGCCTCGCCCCACCGGTCGACCGGCACGGAAAGCCAGGTTTGACGCGCTTCTTGCCCGCGTTGTGCGATTTTGGATCGCCCGCCGGCCAGCCGCCGCAGGTCGCCCTTGTTCCCTGGCACGGCTCGGGCGACCTGGAAGCCATGGCTCGATCGAATTGTTTCCTGGTTGTGCCGGAAGAGGCTCACAGCCTTGAACCCGGCGACCTTGTCCGCATTCTGCTTTCCTGAGGAGTCCCATGCCCACGCCTTCGCAGCTTTCGCATTTCAGTCCCTCCGGCCAGGCCACGATGGTCGATGTCGGCGCCAAAGAGCCCACTCGCCGCACCGCCACCGCTTCGGCCTTCGTCGAACTTTCAGGGGCGGTTCTCGCGGCTCTGCCCGCCAACCCCAAGGGCAATCCGCTGGAAGTAGCCCGCTTCGCCGGAATTCAGGCGGCCAAGGGCACTGCCGGCCTGATTCCCATGTGCCATCCGCTGCCGCTGACCCACGTGGACGTGCAAACCGAAATCGTTGCCGGGGGCGTGCGCATCCGGGCCACGACGGCCACAGTCGGCCCCACTGGCGTCGAGATGGAGGCCCTCACCGCGGCCGCCGTTGCCGCGCTCACCATCTACGACATGACCAAGGCTCTCGACAAGGGCATCGTCATCCGCAACATTCAGCTCGAAGCCAAGTCCGGCGGCAAGAGCGGCGATTTTGTGAGAGCAGGCGCTGAAGTCTGATGCTCGTCCGAGCCTGGAAATGGCCGTTTTTTACCGCCAAGACAAACGATTTTCCTTAAACCGTGCGATGTTCTACGATGCTCTTTGCGCTTCCAGGAGGCCCCATGCCGCGTACTACGATTCTTGCCGCTTGCCTTGCTCTCACCGCACTCGCAGCAACCGCCGCTGCCCAGTCGGTCGCCGTCTACCAGACCACCCCGGACCTGCTGGAAGCCCTGTCCCAGCGCGAGGGGCTGCATTTTTCCTCGAAGCAGGCGCCTGCGAAAGCCGATTCCGCAGCGGTTCCGCTCATCACCGTGGACGACGCCCAGCGCTTTCAGGAGATCGACGGCTTCGGCGCTTCGCTCACCGACTCCGCGGCCTGGCTGTTCGCCAAGAAACTGCCCCCGGACCAGATCGACGCTGCTTTCAAGACCCTTTTCAGCCGTAAGGGGGGCATCGCATTGAGCTTTCTCCGGCAGCCCATCGGGTCCTCGGATTTGGCTGTGACCTTCTACTCCTACGACGACCTCTGCCAGCAGGGGGCCAACGCCTGCACCACGCCCGCCGGCGCCGCCGACCCCAACCTCGACCACTATTCCCTGGCGCACGACCAGGAGTACATTCTGCCGCTGCTGAAAAAGGCGCTGGCCCTCAATCCCGGCATTCGCGTGATGCTGACGCCGTGGAGTCCGCCGGGCTGGATGAAGACCTCCGGGTCGGTGCTGGGCGCAAGCGCGGACGGCAAGCAGCCCTCCAGCCTGAAACCGGAGTTCTATCCAGCCTTTGCCCAGTACCTTGTAAAGACCATCGAGGGCTACCAGGCCGCGGGCGTGCCGGTCTATGCCGTGAGCATGGAAAACGAGCCGCTCTACGCCCCGCCAACCTACAGCGGCATGCAGGTGCTGGCCGCCGAGCAGGCTGCCTTCTTCGGCGACGCCCTGGGGCCGGCCCTGGCTGCCGCCAAGCTGAATACGAAGGTGATGGCCTACGACCACAACTGGGACCGGCCCGACTATCCCGAGACGGTGCTGAAGGACCCCAAGGCCGGCCCCGTTGTTGCGGGAACCGCCTGGCACCACTATGCCGGCGACCCGGCCGTCATGACCAAAACCCACGATCAGTTTCCGCAGAAGGACGAATGGGTCACAGAATCCAGCGGCGGCACCTGGCAGAAGGGCCTGGGCGGAAAAGGCAATATCCTGGGCGAGGAGGCTGCGGAGTTGATCGCCGTCACCCGCAACTGGGCCAGGAGCTATGTGCTGTGGGCGCTCGCGACCGACCAGAATCACGGCCCGGTGGTGGGTGGCTGCGATACCTGCCGCGGACTGGTCACCATCGACCTGAGCAACCCGGCCAGGCCGCTGGTCAAGCCCGAGGTGGACTACTACGTGCTGGGCCATGCCAGCCGGTTCCTCGAGCCCGGCGCGGTCCGCATCGCATCCGACGAGCCGGCCGGCACGGCGCTGAAGGACGTTGCCTTCCGCAATCCCAACGGGACCGTGGTGCTCTACACCCTGAACACCGGAACCACGGGCCAGGAACTGCGCATCGGCTTCCACGGGAAGACCGTGACCACCACCCTGCCGGCAGGCTCGGTGGCCACCTTTGTCTGGAAGCCGTAGGGCGTCAGGAAGCGATAGAGCAGAAACTGCCTGCTATTTCGGCTGGGCCGGCTGCACTGCCGCGGGCGGCTGGCCCTCTTCCGGACCATGGCCCTGACCCGGCGCCGGGCGAGGGCCGTCGTGCCCATCCGGCGGGGGCACGAACGGTTCAGGGCCCAGGTGGCCGCGATGGCAGGTTCCGCAGGTCACCGGCGCGCCGGAGTTGTCCACCATGCTGACGTAATTCTTGTTGATGTCCTCGGTCATGCGGAACATCAGCCGGGCAGTGGACTTTTCCGGCTTGGAATCGTCGGCAAAGTTGAGCCGGGGCCGGCCGTTGGGGCCGATGTTTTTGGGGTCTACGGCATGGCAGGTGTTGCAATGCGCGCCCAGCGCCGCCTCCCATCCTTCCATGATTTCGTGCACCTGGTCGCCGGTCAGCGTCTTGGGCAGCACCTTCAGGTTGGTCGGGGCCGCATGGGTGTGTTCGTGCTCCTCATGTGGCGGAGGGCCGGCCCCAGGCTGTTGCGAGGCTGGTGCCTGCTGCGGGGCAGGCGCCTGGGCAACTGTGGCGACAGCAAAGAGAGCCGCTGCAATCAGAGCAGCAGCGGCGGCGGGAAGCGAAAGGGAAGTGGTCTTCAAGCGGGGCGTTTCCTCACGGGCTGGAATGGCTTTACCGATAGACGAGATTCTACAGAAGAGAGATGCGCTTGCCGGTTAAGCTCTTTGCTCCGGAGACGCAAGGATGCCCCGGCAGTGCAAAGCGCAGCGGCCAGTCCACCGCCTCGTGGATGCCAATGCGGCGCGTCACCAACACTTCGGCGACCGAAGTGCCGTCGTCGCGCACCTGAAGCGGCGAGGCCGGGTCGAGCAGATCCAGGCCGTTATGGGCGGCTCGGGTGAGCCCCATGGCCTGGCACAAACGACTGGGACCGGAGGTCAGCATCCGGTCGGGAACGCCGGGTGGGAGGCCCCGATTCGACGCCATCCGGTCCGCGCCAGCCACCGGCTCCAGGGCCCTCAGCAGCACGCAGCCGGCCCGGCGCTCGATTTCGCAGGTAATATTCATGCAGAAATAGCGCCCGTAAATCGAGTACACGTAGGCGTGGCCCGCAGGGCCGAAGAGTACCCGGTTGCGGGGGGTGGGGCCGCGATAGCAGTGGGCGGCCGGGTCGGGCGGCAGGTTGTGAGGGCCCTGGTAGGCTTCGGTCTCCACAATCCGGCCGGCCAGCAGCTCGCCGCCCGAAAAGTGCGCCAGCACCTTGCCCAGCAAATGCGGGGCCACCAGCTCCGGTGGCGCCTCGAAAAAGGCGCGCGGAAGCAGGAGGCCGGGGAACTGCCGCAGCCGGTCACCTCCGCTCGCAGCTCCGCTTTCTACTTGTGCGCTTGTTTCCATTCGTTCAACAGGGCGAGCACTTCCTCGGCGTGGCCTGCGGGCGTAACCTTGGGAAAGATGTGCAGCAGGGTCTGGTCCGGGCCGATGACGAAAGTGGTCCGCTCAATGCCAAACACTTTCTTCCCGTACATGTTCTTTTCCTTCAGCACGCCAAACTGATTGCACACTTTCTCGTCTACATCTGCAAGGAGTGTGTAGGGCAGGTCGTGCTTGGCCCGGAATTTGGCCTGGGCCTGGGGCGTGTCGCGAGAGATGCCCAGCACCACCGCGCCAGCTTCCTGGAGCTTTTTGAAGGTGTCGCGGAAGCCGCAGGCCTCGATGGTGCAGCCAGGGGTGTCCGCCCTGGGATAAAAGAAGAGTATGACCGGCTGGCCGGCATAGTCGGTCAGGCTTGCGGTCTTGTCCTCGTCGGTCTGCAAGGTGAAGTTGACGACTTTCTGGTTGAGTTCCATGGGGAAATTCCTCGTTGTTTGGATGGAGGGCCCGAAGTGGCCATCAGGTTCGATTATTCCCGAGCGGGGCGGCAGGTGTCATTGCCGAGGACGTGCTTTTTGTGGATGGAGCGAACGGCTTTTGCCGGCGCATCGTCGCCGCGCACTGAATTTTGCGGCCGGGGAGGGACTCCACGGCTGCCTTCGAGGCGTGGTGGATCGGGGACGAGGGCCTCGCTGGTGGTTGTTGCTGGGCTGCTGGCCGGGATTCAGGCCTGGTCCCAGTACCCAGGGCAGGTGGCCAAGTCGAGCAAGGATACCCCCGAACTGAGGGCCATTGCCGTTTTGGAGTGGACCGGCGAGGTCGGCAAGCCCAAGGCCAGCCGCCTGGTGCCGGTGGCGGTGCTCGACCAGGGCCAGCTTCAGGATGGGACCATCTACCTGGCCCGGCCCGAGCCCCTGGCGCTGGCCGGCGAAGTGGAGTACGAACTGGAGCAGGATGGCAAGCCCGTGGGGCTTTTCGACATTCGCAACGCCGGCCAGGAGCAGGGCTCGTGGGTGGGCTATGGAGCGTGGAAGCCGCTCGAGGTCCCCAAGCCCAAGCCATCGATGACCGAAGTGGCGCGGAACCTGAGCGACGACGAGAACAGCGACCAGCCTGTCCTGCACCGCAAGCGTCATGCCGACGATCCGCCCCAAACGGGTCAGGGAAGCGGCAGCTCGGGCGGCAGTGGAGGCTCTCAAAGCGGTTCGGGCACGAGCGCCCCGCCCCCGCCTGACGATCCCGACCGGCCCGTGCTGCACAAGAAGACAACCAGCGACGACACCGCTGGTTCGACCGCCCCATCCCCCAGTTCCGGCTCCGGTTCCGGCCAGCCCACGCTGCACCGGAAGGATTCGAGCGACGATACCGCCAGCAGCAGCAGTGCGCCGTCGGGCGACCCCGACCGGCCCGTGCTCAAGAAGAGCAAAAAGAAGCAGCCGGAGGACATCGGCCACGTGGACTCGATGCCCGATGTCACCGATCCCGACCGGCCGCGGCTGAAACGAGGCAAGTCCACCGGCAATGGCCTGGACATCGTTCCTTCCCTGCTGGGCATGCCTCCGGACATGCAGCAGTCCGTGGCAGTTTCCGACACCAGGACCCGTCCCGAGCACCCGTGGAACTACATCTGGGCCAATGCGGACGACGAGGCCCGGATGAAGTCGGCTCTTGAAGACATGGCTCGCGACGCTCTGGGGTTGAAGCCTCCGCCCCCCCCGCCCGCGCCTAAAAGGACGACTGCGCGGAAGAGCGCCAAGCCCGCGCCTCCGCCCACGCCTCCGCCCACGCCTCCGCCCACGCCTCCGCCCACGCCTCCGCCTCCCCCGCCCCTGGAGGACGAGAAGTTCCGGGTCTTCGAGCTGGCCTACGGTTCCGGGGCAACCCTGGTGCTGACGGCGCACACCGACGGCCCCCTGGCCCAGGAGAAATTTGTCACTTTCATCGCTCAGCCGGATTTGTACGGCAACGTGCTCGTGCTGCTGAAAAGCGTGACCGACGGCGCTCACCTGGATGACACTCCCCGCATGAGGCTGGTGGATGCCGTGGATGCGATGGCCGACAACCGCGGCGAACTGCTGTTCGAACTGCGCGGCTCGACCCAGCGCCAGTTTGCGCTTTACCGGGTGCTGCGCGGCGAGGCGGAAAAGCTCTTTGCCAGCGGCGTCGCCGAGTTCGGCACGGAAGCCAGGCAGTAACCAGCGGGGAAACAGGGACATCAGGCCGGACGGCGGAACATGACCAGGGCGCTATTTGGCCGGATTGTGAGCACTATTGCTCGCTTTCGGCTGGAATCTTGCCGGTTCGTCCATAACTGTGCAGGGAAGACCACCGGGGCGGTATTCCCTCCTATACAATCTGGCGTAAGAGTGGGCCCATTGCCACTCCACAAGGACCTTCCCCCTTATGGCATCAGTCGTTACCGCACCAAATTCAGATTTGACCGCCGGCGGGTCAACCATGCCGGTCCCCGCTTCTCCGGTATCTTCGGCCCCGGCGCACGCCGTGCCCGCCCGACTTCAGGTTCGCATGGGCCGCGAGGCAACCGTGGGCCAGGGCATCAACTGGCTGACGATGGGGGTCATCGTCGCATTCCACCTGGGCGCCCTGGCGGCGCTGTTTTTCTTCAGTTGGACCCGCCTGGCGGTCATGTTGGTGCTTTATGTGGTAGCCATCAACGTGGGCATCGGCATGTGCTATCACCGGCTGCTGACCCATCGCGGCTACCAGGTTCCCAAGTGGCTGGAGCACGCCATGGCCATCTGCGCCACGCTGGCCCTGGAGGGGGGGCCCATGTTCTGGGTATCGACCCACCGGGTGCATCACCAGCTCAGCGACCAACCCGGCGATCCGCACACCCCCCGCGAGGGCGGATGGTGGGCCCACACTGGGTGGCTGCTGTGGGGCAATGCCCTGCACGCGCAGACCGAGGTGCTCAACCGCTACTCGCCCGACCTGGCCCGCGACCGCTTTTATGTGTGGCTGAGCAAGTACCACTGGATTCCGCTCACCGCCAGCGGCGCGCTGCTGTTCGGGCTGGGCTGGCTCTGGGGCGGCCCGGTGAACGCCGTGGGTATGCTGCTGTGGGGAGCCTTCATGCGCGTCACCCTGGGGCTGCACTCCACATGGCTGGTCAACTCGGCGACGCACCTGTGGGGCACTCGCCGCTTTGAAACCCGCGACGGCTCGCGCAACAACTGGTGGGTGGCGCTGGTGAGCGGCGGTGAGGGCTGGCACAACAACCACCACGCCCACCCGGTCTCGGCCCGCCATGGCCTGGTCTGGTACGAGATCGACCCCAACTACCTGGGCATTTTGCTGCTGGCCAAGCTTGGCCTGGCGCGCAAGATCCAGGTGGCCAAATTCGACCCCGCCAACCCCAAGCCGGCGGGAAATGCTTAAAGCCCGCTGAACTTGAGCGGCGGCAGAATGTTCGTGAACGGAAAAGGCGGCCTTGCCCAGCAATGGACAGGCCGCCTTTTCGGTTGATTCTATCCGTCTCGAAAGTTCACCCGGCAGTTGTCTACTTGCGCAGCCGGGCCTTGACCCACAGCACGCCAAACAGCGGCAGGGCCACCACCAGCACCAGCAGAAAAGCCGGAAGGCCGGCGTAGCGATAGCTGTCGGCATAGCTCACCGCGTGGTGGCCAAAGAGGTTCCAGGCCAGCAGCGAGAAGATGGCCACCGTGGTCGAAGCGAAGAAGGCGAAGAACGCCGCGGCAAAGGCCAGCAGCAGGCTGGTGAACAGGCCGAAGCCCGCCAGCGGAAAGCCGAGCACGGTTTTGCCGCGCGGGCCTTCGGTTTGTGCCGATTGTGTCATCTTCGCGGCCTCCGTCGTCTAGAATACGGTTGATGGCCAGCAGCGCACAAATCGAACTTTGGCACGCGGAGAAGGTCGCCTCGCTGGCGACCGTGGCCGCAGCCTCCAACGGAATTCACTACGCAACCTGGGGCGAAACCCGGGTCTCAGAACCGGACGTGGAGCATCTGGTGGGGGCGGTGCCGGCCACGCTTTCGGCGGCGCTCAGCAACCGCGCCTATTACTTTGTGCCGCTGGCCATCGCCGACACCGGCGAGACGATGATCGCGCCGGGGTACAGCGTCGATCTGGGCGACAGCGCCGTCTGCCACCGCAACGCGACCTTTGGGACCACGGAGGCGGTGTTTCTATCCACTCGGCTGGTGGAGGACCGCTTCGGGCTGGCCTTCGAGTTCTTCATCAACGTGGCCCACAACTTTGTGGAGAGCGCGGGAGTTCCGGAGAGCTTTTCCACGCTGGTCTGGTCGCAGGCCGAGGCCCAGGTGAGGGGCGAGACCAGCCAGGACGCGTGGGAGACCCGGCGTCGCGCGCAGGACAGCCGCGCCGGCCAGAAGTCCATCGACGAGCGTTCGCGCAACACTTACTACGAGTCGGCCTTCTCCGATTCGCTGGCGATTTACATGCTGGCCCTGGCCGTGGACTTCGACTACCACGACCTGAGGGAGCGCGACTACCCGCTGCTGGCCGCGCCGGCCCTGGCCGAGCGCCTGCGCCACGTCTCGACGCTGTTTCCCGCCAATCAAGGGTACGAGTTCCAGATCCTCTACCGGCGCAAAGGGTAGAGGACCCAGGAAGCCTGCGAGGAGCAGGAAAGCGCTGTTTTTGAACTCAAAACGGGCTAAAAGCGGCCAAAAAGCGGGCGAAAACGGCCTTTCGTGTTTACCGATAAGTTAATGGGTTGTCATAGGTAAGTTATTCATTACACCATACTTAACAACATATGCTGGGCGGGAAAAAGCCCCAGAATGGATAGGGGGGGTGGGGGTACGGGTCTTTTTTACGGTCCGAGCGCATCCGTGAGAGGCTGGAAAGGGTGCGTTGCGCAGAAATTCTTCGGGGGATGAGAGGGTTCGCATCGGTTTCTCCTATCTGCCAGTGTGCGCCTGCGGGAGGTTATTTTCCGCAACCACCTGCGGTGGGGCAGGTGCGCCTTTCGGCGCCGTTCGGGGCGGGTTTGCGGGTGGGGGCTGGCGTGGGGATACTGCTTCACGGGAATGGCTGTCTGGGGCGGTGAGATTGTCGCTTGGGCTCTCCGGCCAGGTCTCAGGGCAAGGGGACGTGCTCTCTCACCGCGCGATGAGGTTGAGCAAGGATGGGGCACCCAAGAGTTTTGGCCTGGATATAGTGAGAGGCAGCGGCTAAGGTGGGGCAGCCGCCGGTTTAGGAACGGTGTTCCGAAATGACGCCGGACCTCTTGGCCCGCCGAAGGAGATGGCGAATAAGTGACGAAAATGTGGTACGTTTTTGAGTTGGGCAATCACAACCGGCCGTGATGTGCTGTAAGATGACTTTACGTATCGTCTGAGGTGAGTCGTGCGATTCTCGGTTCCCCATCCCATTCCGTATCAGGGAAGCGAGCGACGGCTTGCCGCTGCGATTCTGAGCCATGTGGAGGCGGGGCGATATGAGAGGCTGATCGAACCATTCGCGGGTTCGGCTGCGGTGACACTGGCCGCAGCGAGTTCGATGAAGTTCAGACGTTTTGAAATCGGTGATCG
>Ga0182030_10008947_pt1 | contig 20599 bp, 19 predicted proteins | sample 812S3MmetaG_FD_121299 | JGI IMG/M metagenome (GOLD analysis project Ga0182030, IMG submission 121299) | Permafrost microbial communities from Stordalen Mire, Sweden - 812S3M metaG (Illumina Assembly) | ecosystem: Environmental > Terrestrial > Soil > Wetlands > Permafrost | place: Sweden... | reverse complement strand
TACTTCACGGCGTTTTCCAGCAAGTTTGCAAACACTCGCTCAATCAGCAGACCGTCTATCTCGACCAAGGGCAAGTCGTGCGGCAGTTTGACGCTTACCGGATGGTTAACCATGCGCGAGGTTAAACTGGCCAGCGCGCCGCCGACCACCTCTTCCAGCGGTTGCCATTGCCGGTTCAGTACAACGGCACCCGCCTGAAGCCGCGCCATGTCCAGCAAGTTGTTCGCCAGTCCGGCCATGCGTATGGCCTCGTCATAAATGGCTTGGCCGAGTTCCTGGCGAGCATGGCTGGGAAGCCTGTCGCCGTCCCGCACCAGGCTGCTGGATGCGCCCACAATCGCTGCCAGCGGCGTGCGCAAGTCATGCGAGATCGCCGACAGCAAGGAGTTGCGCAACTGCTCCGTTTCAATTCTTATCTGGGCTCGTTGTGCTTCCGTTGCCAGCCTGACCCGTTCCAGCGCCAGCGCGATCTGGCTGGTAAAAGTTTCCAGCAGCCGCTGCTGCTCGGGCAGCGCAATCCGTGCCGGGTTAAGCGGTAGCAAGGCCAGCACGCCTATCATTCCGGAAGAGGCTTTCAGTGGTAAGTAAACCACCTCGCCCCCCGGCAGAGTGTCCGTTCCTTGTCCCGCCATATGTCCATGGTCATACACCCACTGCGCCACACTCAGGTCGCTGCCATGGCAGGATTGCGCAGTCCCCTCGTTTTTGGGATAAATGATGCGCCCCGTTTCATTGGGCAGCAAAACCACTGCCTGTGCTTCAAACACATCCGCCACATGCTTGACCGCAATGCGCAGGATGTTATCCTCGCCGCGTGTCGCTGCCAACTCGCGGCTCATGGCATACAGCGAGGCGATGCGGCGCTCGCGATGGCCGGCGATTCTGGCTTGATGGTGGGTATTGGCGGTCATGTTGCTGATCAACAACGCGACCATTAGCATGACGGTGAAAGTGATCAAATACTGTGAATCCGAAACAGCAAAACTGAATCGCGGCGGCACGAAGCAGAAATCAAACAACACCACACTCAGGAAGGAACTCAGCACCGAGGGGCCGTGCCCGTAGCGTGCGGCGACCACCACCACGCCCAACAGGTAAACCATGATCAGGTTCGCCGGATCGAAATGGTCGAGCATGAGCCAGGCGATGGCGGTGCAGATTGCCGTCGCGGCGATTGCCCACATATAGCCTTCGCGCAACTTGAATAGCGAAGTCAGTTCCTCGGAGGCAAGCCCAAGATATAAGCGGCTGCGCGAGAAATAAGGATTCGCCCCCGCCTGCGACAGAAAATTGGATTCTTTGCCGACCACATGAATATCTATGTCGCTAGCCTGACGGACGATGGTATCAACCAGTGACCCGAGCAGCCAGCGTTTCCATCCTGAATGGCTCGGCTTTCCCAGCACGATGCGGGTGGCATTGCGGGTGCGGGCATATGAAATTACCTCAGCGGCCAGCCGGTGACTGCTCAGAGTTACTGTCTCAGCACCCAATTCCTCCGCCAGTTTCAGGGTGCGCAGTATGGCATCGCGCTGCTCTCTGGAAAGACGCTGGAGCTTCGCCGTCTCAACATACACAACAAGCCACTCTGCCCTCAGCAACTGCGCCAAGCGATACGCTGCGCGCACCAGGTTCTCTGCATTTCCGCCCGGCCCGATGCAGACCAGCAACCGCTCTTTCACCTGCCACATGTCCTGAATGGCGTGGTCTTCGCGGTAGTCGCGCATTTGCGCATCGACACGATCCGCCGTGCGACGCAACGCCAGTTCGCGCAGCGCGATCAGGTTGCCCTTGCGGAAAAAATTCTGCGCTGCGCGCTCCGCCTGCTGGGGCAAGTAGACCTTGCCTTCTTTCAATCGTTGCAACAACTCGTCCGGGGGAAGGTCAATCAGCTCGATTTCATTTGCACTCTCCAGCACTGCGTCGGGCACGGTTTCCCATACCGGGATGCCGGTGATTTGCGAGACTACATCGTTGAGGCTTTCGATGTGCTGGACGTTGATCGTGGTATAGACATCAATCCCCGCATCCAGCAACTCCTCCACATCCTGCCAGCGCTTGGAATGGCGCGAACCCGGCGCATTGCTATGCGCCAATTCATCCACCAGAATCATCGCCGGATGGCGCTTGAGCGCGGCATCCAGGTCAAACTCGCGCAATTGCGTATCGCGGTATTCCACCAGCCGCTGCGGCAAGGCTTCCAGTCCTTGTAATAATTGCTCTGTCTCGGCGCGCTTGTGCGTTTCCACATAGCCCGCCACCACATCCAGACCTTCCGCGCGGCGCTCGTGCGCAGCCAGCAACATGCCGAAGGTTTTTCCGACACCAGCGCAGGCACCGAAGAAAATCTTCAAGCGACCGCGACGCCGCCTGGCTTCGGCACGCTGCACCTTTTCCAACAGTGCGTCAGGGTCGGGGCGTTGTTCGTTCATGGTAGGGGAAATATCTGATGGTTTGGTAGGTGCAAATTCATTCGCACGCGCGATGAGTTATTTGCTGTAGAACTGTCGACAGTTCCATGACGTTGAACCATTTTTTTTCCATCTGACGCAGTCATTCTAAAACCGTTACAGATTGAAACTGTTTCATTGCCTCCAAGGATAGATCGTTCTTCGTGGTTTAAGCTGTATAGCTTGAATACTGCGCGGTTGCAAGCCCGCAAATCTCGCTTTGTGGCAGCCTCCGCCAGTTCCAGCCGCATTGACTTGGGCACAGTCGTCCAGAGTGGGATACGGATGCGGCGCAGGTACTGTGCCTGGAACCGGAGATATCCGCCGCGCATCTTGGTTGAGTAGGTCGAAATAAAAAGGCGCGTGACGGCTGAAAGCATCACGGCCTGCAATGCCCGCAAGTCCCATGCTTCGGACGTGACGTAGTAAAGATTATGGTGCGGATACAGTTCCCCATCCTCGAAAACGATATGAGCCTCACCTTTAATATCAGGAATCAAAAGTTTCGGCCTCTTTGCGAGAGCTGGGGTGATCCGGTCAATCGTGCGATACCAGTTAGCCGGTGATTTCTGCGCACAATGACGGCCTGCAATAACCACCTGATGCTCCTCCAAGTAGTGGCGCAGGCGCGGGTAATCCTGCAAATCGACAAGACCACCACCATCGACAAACGGATTGATGACACACTGTCCACGCCATTTTACCTCACCGGACATAATGTCGTGGGTTGTTACCAGCGGCAGCTTGCGATCCAGCTCAACATCAAGCGCGTCAAAGTCGCCAATGAATACCTTGTCTGCGCCAGTCGCAACACCAATACCAACCTTGCAGCCCGTTTCTTCTAAACTCGGAAACTGACGCTCAATCCGCCGAATCAGCGCCATTTGATCCGAAGAGCCGAGCAACCAAGGTTCTGAGCCATTAGTGACGCGGGCAAGTTCGCGCGCAGGCCCAGCCTCTTTTGGCAATGGCATCACGCGAAGCGCGTTGGCCAATGTCGCCAGCGTGGCCCGGTCGATGGCTGGGCGATGGGCAATGCGAGTCACACCGGGCGTTTCCCGGCTAATGATAGTAATGGCTGGATAGGCGATTACCTCGGAATGGAACGCCGGGGTATCCACCATATCGACATAGATTTTCAGATGGAACTGCTTGGCGACCAAGCTGCGCAGCGGCCCACCATAGCGGTTTTTCATCCACCGATCCGCGCAGATGAAGCCCAAGCAGCCACCCTTAGCGAGTACCGACAACGAACGTTCGATGAACGGAATATAAAGGTCGGCGCGGTCGTACATCGTTTGATAGCGATTCCGGTACTCCGCAAGTTGCGGCGCGGGAATCAGCTCTTGGCGCACATAGGGCGGATTACCGACAACAAAATCGAATTGCCCCTCCAGCGGTGCCAGCAGAAAGTCGCCCTGCGTTAGCCAGCGATCAGCAAGCGCCGCTGCCGTTCTAACGGGCAAACCTTCCCGCTTAAGCAAGGCAATCACTGCCGTATGGGTTGAGTGAAACGTCTCGCTGTGCAGCTCTACTGCCCGGATGGCATCGCCCAAATCATCAAGAGCAAACCCCAAACTTTTTGCAGCCCGCCATGCTGTCAGCAGCCTGCCCACGATGGGCAGCAGAAAGTCACCGCCACCGAATGACGGCTCCAAAAGCCGCTTTTTGTGAAGCGGCTGATCTTCCGTGTATCCAGCAAGGTCGAGGATGAAATCAACCACCTCGGAACGAGTGAAAAACGCACCGCGCGCATTAATTCCATCCTGCGTCGCCAACGTTTCCATAGCCGCAGTAACGGAACGCTGCGTGGCCTCTGTAGGCTGTCGGGCAACGCTAGTCACAAACAGCATAAATTATCCTTTTAAATTCTTAGCAATCTGCGTGGGCACAAAGGATGCCCACCCTACATGGCTTGCAAACGCAGCATCAATTTTTCCTTTGCCTGCGCCGCGCGAATTCGCGCAACAGCAGCGACGGAATCCATCAGAAACTCAAGTTGCTGATCGGTTGGTTCGTGGTGAATGTCGTTAAGATCAAAGTGTACGTGTTGCATGTTTGCTCCTTGATGAAAACCGATTTCTTGAAATAAAATTATCTTCGCGTAGGGCACGACTCATCGTGCCCACGCAGCGATCCGAGTGTGCACAAAGGCGTACCTACCGGGCTATAAAAAGCCGTAGGATGCGGTGAGCTTGCGAACCGCATCAATCGCGAACGATGCGGTTCCTTTGTCACCGCATCCTACGGGCTGCCTTGTTCCGAAAAAGGGAGAGCAGCCATAAGTTTATTTGATGCGCCCATGTCGCGCATCAGAACCCCGCAGGCACCAGCCCTAGGCTGTTGATCGACTCGTTGACCAAAGCCAAACTCTCATGGACGCGCAACACCTCCAGATAATCCCAGCAGCGCAGTTTCGCGCCAAGCTGGGGAATGCTCGCGGCATGTTTTTTGATCTTCTCGATTTGCGCCGCATCGGACACGGCGACGATGCCTTGTACCGCTGGGTTGTTCAGCGACTTGAGCAGATTCATCAGCAGGCTGTCTATCGAGCCTTTGGTTTGCACCTCGAAAACATAAATCGTTCGCCCCATGTTGCCGATGGTGGCCTCCCAGACCGTATCCACCTTGGAACCGTCGGCCACCTTTACTTCGGTGCGCCCCTTGAAGCCCAGCCACTCTCCGATATCCGAAAGCTTGTCACGTATTTCGTTATGGATAAAGTCCGAAGCCTTATCGTCCGCAGGCAGCGGAGCGCTTCCCGCTTTTGCTGCGCCGCCTTTCATTGCCTGCTGCAAACTTCCATCGGATTGCAGTTCATCCCAGATGAAATAATCAACAGTCAGCAAATTAGCGTCCGCAATGTCGTTGCCGCTTAACTCTTTTGCAATCGCCTTGGCGATATCCGAAAGCTCCTTGTAGCGCTTGCCGGTAAGCTGATAATTGTACATCGGCAGGTTGGGAACCCCCAGCGCCTGCAAGCCAACAAAGGCTCTGCGGTTCCACAGCATGCACTCGCCGGAATGCACATGGCAGAGAATTTCGCTCATCATGGCCGGGCCGACCCCTTTCACGGATACACGAAAACGATCCCAGCGTTTCTCGATGCCATCGCTTCCCCAGACCAGATCGGCCATTGCTTTCTTGAGCGCATCGAAACCGTTGTCCGCGATCAGCTTGTCAACGTAATATTGCTTGTTGCCCCAGATCAGCATTGCCCACAAGCGCGACAGATAATCGGCGAAATCAGCCTCATCCATTTTCAGCATACGCGCCTTGCTCCAGCCCTGATAAAACTCGGCGCGTTCTTTCCGCTGCTCCACATCGGCCTGAAATTTTGCCGCATTGCTTTTCATGTGGCGCAGATAAGCGTTGATGTGCGTCTGCAATGTTTTCTGGTTGATTTGAGTTGCCGAAGTCATATTGATACTCCCGAATCTATTAAAGGCTCAAATTGCTTTGCCAGCCAAGTAGGGTGGGCACGTCTTTGTGTCCACGCGGAAGGCATCAATTATATTCCAGCACTACACTATCCATCACAACAGAATCAGCTGTGAACATGACAGATTTACCAAATCGCTCTGTCGCAATACTTGCGTATCAGCCGATCCTTGCTCACCAGTGCCGCATCTGCAACCATGGCATGCGCAACTATCATGCGATCGAACGGGTCACGCGTCCAGATTAGCGTACCTGCCATTTTCATAACCTGGGCTAACGACACATCCGCTACACTCAAGCCTATGTCTTCGGCCAGAGCATCCAGCACATGTTTGCCATCACGGCTGATTCGACCAATTTCGTGCAGATAGGCCAGTTCGAGTTGCACCACTGGAGAAACCTGCAACAAGCCAGATTCGATGGCCTGCAATGCCGCCGGGGTCAACAATTCCGCGCGGCCTTCGTATAGCCAGCAGACGATATGCGTATCCAGGTGGACTAGGCCAGATTTTCCAACTCGTGCCATTCTCCGACCTTCACAGTGTGCAGTGATTCAGCGTCACCACTGATCAGTTTCCTGCGTTTTAATTTCAAACTTTTCGATTTATTTAACTCGACCGCAGAACTGAGCAACAGCACTTTGCCATTGCGTTCAATGCTAACCGGTCGGCCTGTCATCAAGACTTCATCAGCGATCTGAAAAATTTGCTGGCGCAGGGTAGTCAGGGTTAATTTTTTCATAACGCCTCTCTCTATTTATGTACATAAATTCATGCTACATGTACATATTCGACATGTCAAACCAAAATACCTAAGCCAAGTAGCGTGGGCACGACTTTGTGCCCACGCGGACAGTGTCAATTATATTCCAGCACCGCACTTCTCGTCGCACCATTCCAGTCATGCGCATATTCCCCATCGCGCACATATCTGCCCAGAACTGGTCGAAGGAGCCGTGACAAGGATAATTCTTCAGGTGTAAAAAAATTATCAAGAATTTACCTTACGAGAAAAACACAATAAAGGAGATTGCTCCGACATTTTTACGCATTATTTACGTTTTGTGAGCCATATTTTAGAAGGTCTTTATCCGGATTTTCCTAAGATGAGAACCAGTTAAGTTGTTTCAAATGACAATAAGTGAAGGAGGAATTAATGAAGCGAATCACTCTCATTTTGAAAACATCGGAAGTTATGTCAGTTCGTAAAGCGGCATGCATTGCTGGCGCAGACAGTATTGTTGCCCATTCGATTTCTCATCGGGAAAGTGTCTGGTTCCTGAATCCGCATGTTTCAGAAGATGACAAGTTTGTAAGGCTTGACGTAATGGTTGTTGACAGCCAATCCGATGAAGTCGTTTCCGCTATTCTTACAACCGCACGTCTCGGTAAGATAGAAAAAATTAGCCAAGTCAATGCAGAACAACATTCATGCAGCCTTTTCAAGTGGCGGCAAAACGAATTGATTGTGGGGTCTTTGTGATGGATGCATTTGTGGAGGTGTCATCATGATTTTAAATTTCGATGAAGTAACAACCATTATTACCGAACTAAAACGCATGGTTTTCTGCTGGCTCATTACTATGCAAAATAAGTCTCGCAAGGAAGTTACGGTCAATCGGCATTATCAGGAAAATCCTGCTGGTGGTATGTTTGGTCTGCTGGTTTCCAGCGATGACACACGCAGGCAATAATTCACTGGAATAATAGCTGTGTTCAGCCCGTAACGACCAAGACATCGGAAGGACGTGGGCGATGTTCCTGGCATTCCCGATAAAAATTCAATACCCGTGGTACGTAATTCATGGTCTCGCGATAGGGTGGGATATGGTTGCCGTACCGAACGACTGCGGTTTCGCCGGCATTGTATGCAGCAACGGCGAGGCTCACGTCGTTGTTAAACAGGATCAGCATATCGCGCAAGTACCTCGCGCCGCCATGAAGGTTTTGCACTGGGTCAAGTAAGTCCACAACTCCATAATGTTTCGCAATGCTTGGCATGAGTTGCATTAATCCCGACGCGCCTTTCTTTGAAATGGCTTTCGGATTGGAGCCGGATTCCACCAAGATTACCGCATAGAGCAACGCGCTATCCAGACCGTAAGTGTGTGCGACATCTTCGACTGTTTGGTCATATTTAAACTTTGGGGCAATGCTTGGAGAAGCGCTTGGAGAAGCTTTCTTTGTCTCAGCTAATGGCGCTTCAATTGTGGGTTCCCTGAGTGCTGAAAGCGGCACCTGATCGCGGTTAATCATACAATTCCCCGTTACCCCCACACATAGCATAGCCAGCACTATGGGCAATGAAAGCTGAAGTGATGTTTTTACGCCTGACATATCTTGCTTATATTGTTTAGGGATATTGATATGAATCATTGTGAATGTTGCGCAAGGTAATACTTGATATCGTGGATCAAATGTTGCATATCTCCGCGTAGCCTCCACCCTTGACTAAGGCGAGTTTCGATTTCCTGGACTTCCTGAAGAGTAAGATGCTTTGGTTCTATGCGATCAAGATAGCTCTGGCAGTAACCACAAATATGAACATCTGCTTTCATTTAATAACTCCTATTTGAGAATGTGTTAACTTAAATAAAGACGTGCAGAACGGCATTATCGTGCAGTGTTTTTTTCCTCGGCACGGGTTAATTTCTTATGCAGCAGATTATTGTGTGCAATTGCAGCAGAAGCCTTCCAACGACCGCAAGCTGGCTTGCGCGATTGCAATAACAAGATGACATACGCCATTCCAAGCGGAATAACGATAGCGAGAATAGCGAGCAACGGCTCAAGGATACTGTTCATTTTATGCGGCGGGCTTGGGTAATATGTCATTGCGCGATGCAAGCATAATTTTTCCGGCATGCGCGATTTTGCGGATAGCGGAAACAATGCTGCCAGACCGGCTGTTATCTGCCGTTACATCAAACCGCACATGCTTGTCCGCTTCTGCAACTATCTGCTCGCTGCATAGGTCCATCATATCAATCCCGCACATCCGGTATGGAAGCGGGGTGACCACGACACGTTCTGCGCCTGCGATACAAACCGCCTTGCGCACCGCCATCGCTTCCGACTCTTTCAATATTGTAGTGATTCGTTTCATACCATCCTCCTTTCTTGGAATGGAATGCATACTATGAAAATGAGCGTAAAAACAGCGTAAATTGTTAACCATCGGATGTAAAAAACGCATAAAAATATATGCCGCAGCCAGGATAGTTCAGCACATTCAACATGCACCAAAATAAAATGCGCAGAGCGAACCGATTCGCTATGCGCATTATGTGGACGGTGTCGCATGGCGACACCAATAGCTATGCAATTAGAACGTGCGGCTGAGAGGCATGACCGCAGTGACCAATCAAGCTGGCTAATTTACCAGCGGCTGATTCTCCTGGATGTTATTCTCATCCGAGAATATCGGAAACAGCAGCGGCAATAGCAACAGTGTAAACAGTGTGGCAGATATAATTCCGCCTACGATTACCACGGCAAAAGGACGTTGCGTTTCCGATCCGATACCGTGGGACAACGCCGCAGGCAACAGGCCAATCCCCGCCATCAGCGCTGTCATCAGGATCGGGCGCAAACGCGCCACCGCACCTTGCATCACGCTCTCGCGCAAACTCTTGCCGTTGCGCATGATTTCCATGAACTGCTCCACCATGATCACGCCGTTCTGCACCGATATGCCTGCTACGGCGATGAAACCCACCGCAGCGGACACCGACAGGTGCAACCCGGCCAAGCCAAGACCGGCAAGGCCCCCGATCAGGGTGAATGGCACCATCAGAATAACCAGCAGTGCCTTGCGCATGGAACGGAACGCCCAGAACAGCAGCACAAAAATCATCAACGCAGAAAGCGGAAGAATGACTTTAAGCCGCTTGTTTGCGCGCTGCTGGTTTTCGAACTGTCCGCCCCAGGTTATGGTATAGCCCGGCGGCAATTGCACCTGTTCCTTGACTTTGTCCATTGCTTCGGCAACAAAGCCGCCTTGGTCGCGGCCGAGCAGGTTGGCTTTCACGGCCACCATGCGGCCTCCCGCTTCGCGTGCGACCCGTGCCGCGCCCTGACGCACTTCGATAGTTGCAATCTCACTGAGCGGCAACGTGCCGCCGCCAGGCAACGGGATAGACAGATTGGACACGTCATTCACGCCATCACGGTAAGGTTCGGCCATGCGCAGAGTCACATCAAAGAGGCGTTCGCCCTCATAAAAAGAGTTTACGGCGCTGCCTCCCATGGCGGTCTGGATGATCACGTTGACATCGTTGATGTTGAGGCCATAACGCGCCATGCGGTTGCGATCCAAAGTGATGTTCAATTCGGTCTGCCCACCCACCTTGATTGCTTCCACGTCCGCCGCCCCGCGAATGCCGCTAATCACGCTGGCGACTTGTTCCGACTTGTCTTCCAGAATTTCCAGGTTAGGGCCAAATATCTTGATCGCAATTGCACCCTTGACCCCTGACAACGCTTCTTCCACATTATCCTCAATGACCTGCGAAAAGTTGGTCGGCACACCGGGAATAGCATGAATCTTTTGCGTCATGTCGGCAATCAGCGCTTCTTTGTCGGCGAAGCGCCAAGTGTCACGCGGTTTGAGGTCGGCCATGATTTCCATGTTGTTCGGCCCTTTCGGATCGGTGCCGTCATCGGGACGCCCCACTTGGGTAACGACATTGCCCACTTCGGGGTAAGACTTGAGAATGGCGCGAACTTGGCCTTCGATTTCCTTGGTCTTGTCCAGCACGGTGGCGGGCGGCAGCGTGATGGTCAGCCAGATGTTGCCTTCGTCCAGCATGGGCAGGAACTCGCTGCCAAGAAATGGCGCGCCGATCAGTGCCACAGCCAGCAATCCGATAGAAGCCGCCACGATGCGTTTGCGACGAGTCTCCGCCCATATCAGCAGGTTATGGTAGTTTTCTTGCAGTTTGTGCATCCAGCCGCTGTGCTTTTCCGCCAGATCCTTGTTCTTGACTGCGTAACTCAGCAAAGCGGGTATCAGCGTGAGCGTCAGTAGAATCGCACCGAGCAGAGCGAAGCTCAGGGTGAATGCCATGGGCGAAAAAATCTTTCCTTCCACACGCTGAAAAGTAAAGATGGGCATGAAGGCCAGAATGATGATGGCCTTGGAGAACAAGATCGGACGCCCCAGTTCGATGCTGGTCTGCTTGATAAGATGAATGCGCCAACCGAAGGTGTGGTGTTTCTCAATTACATCCGTTTTGGCCAAGGCAAGTTTGACCATCAATGCTTCAACCAGCACCACGGCACTGTCGATGATGATACCGAAGTCCACCGTGCCCAATGAAATCAAATTGGCTGACACCCCGTGTGCATCCATCATGATGAATGCGAACAATAGAGACAACGGAATGATGACTGCCACCGCCAATGCCGCATACCAGTTGCGCAAAAAGATAATGAGGATGGAGATCACCAGCAGTGCGCCGATAATCAGGTTTTCAGAAACCGTGTGTACGGTATGACGCACCAGATCGGTTCGGTCATAGTACGGAACGATCTTAACCCCCGGCGGAAGCTTGGGGCCGATCTCTTGTATCTTTTCCTTCAGCGCCTCCACGACCGTGGTGGCGTTTTGTCCTTTGAGCATGTCCACAATACCCTGAACCACATTGTCGCGTTCGTTGAACGCCACAATGCCTGAGCGGGGGCGGTCGCCAATGGCCACTTCGCCGATGTCGCCCACCAGGACGGTCTTTCCATTCTGTGCCGTCACCACCACACGCGCGATATCTTTGACGCTCTGGAATATTCCGACGCTACGCACTACCAGCGCCTCATCGCCGCGTTTCAAAATGCCGCCGCCACTGTTGCTGCTATTGGCACCCAATGCCTGTGACACCTGGCTCAGGGTCACATTGAATTTGCGCAACAGCGCAGGATTGACGCGTACCTGATATTCCTTGATGGTGCCGCCATAGCTCACCACATCCGCCACACCGGGCACCTGACGCAGTGCGGGACGCAACACCCAATCTTGCAGCGCGCGCACTTCATTGAGCGGCATGCCGGGAGGGGTATCCAGCACGTAGCGATATATCTCGCCCACGGCGTTGGTGAGCGGCGCAAGGCTGGGTTGTATGCCCGGCGGGAAGTTGACGTTCTGCAAGTTCTCCGTTACCTGCTGGCGCGCAAAATAATCATTCGTATTATCGGCAAAGGTGAGAATGACTTCCGACAACCCGGTAAGTGATACCGAACGCAACTGGGTCATGTGCGGTATTCCGCTCATCTCGCGTTCTATCGGCAGGGTAACGGTACGCTCCACTTCTTCGGGCGCTTGCCCCGGAACCAGCGTATCGATCTGCACCTGTACGTCCTGCACATCCGGAAAGGCCTCGACCGGCAAAGTTTCGAGGGCTTGCCAACCTGCGATCAAAATCAAGAATGCCCCTGCCAGCACGAACACGCGCTGTTGCAGCGCGAAAGTAATGAGTTTCCCAAGCATCAGTCGTTACCGCTCAATTCCGAGTTCAATAATAATGCTCCGCTGGTTACGACACGTTCACCGGCACGCAATCCTTCCTTGATGTAAGTCACATCAGCATCCTGCATGCCCAGAGTTACGCGACGGCGCTGCAATACGCCGGGTGCTTGTTCGACAAATAGAAAGCTGTATAGTCCTTGTGTGAACAACGCGGTGTTGGGCACGCGCGGCAATTTTGATTTGGCATCAATGATGGGACTGATGCGCGCGTACATTTCCGGCTTGAGTTTGTGCTGGCCGTTATCCACCTCGCAACGAACCTGCAAGCGGCGCATGACCGGGTCCAGCGTTTCGCTAATTATCGTGACCTTGCCCGGAAAGAATTCATTGGGATAAGCGTCTACTTCAACAGAAATGGGCTGTCCCACCCTGACCTTGCCGAGTTGCTGTTCGGGCAAATCAGCCACCACCCACACATGATTCGGATTGGTAATGACGAACAACGAATTGGTCGCATCCGGTCGAACTTCACTGCCGGCATTGACCTGACGCTCACTGACGACGCCATCAATCGGTGCGCGCAGAATAAATTTACCCTCCGCTGTCGCGACTTCATTGCTGCTCAGATTTTTCATGCGCGCTTTTGCGCGTTGCGCCTCGGCATCTGCCTGACGCCAATCTGCCTCGGCGGATTCGAGATCCTTACGTGCCAGCCCTTTGGCATCAAACAGTAGCTTGGCACGCTCGTAGGCTTCTTTCTTGCGCAACAGGTCCGCATCTGCCTTCAGGCTGTCTGAAGCTCCACTGGCATAATCCGGCGAATCAATCCACAGCAACGGATCACCCGCCTTGACCTGTTGTCCAGCCTCGGCTGCAATCTTGACAACCCGACCGGCAATGGACGAGAAAACCCGCGCCGTATAGTTGTCGTCATAGGCGATGTGGGCATTCAGCCCATCTATCAAGGGTTCAGGAAAAGCCTCTACCGGCTTGATTTTCAAAAATGTTAATTGCGGCGCGTCCGCAGCAAAATGCACGGTATCGGAGGTGGTATGGACAGCAGGCTTTTCCACAGCGGCTTCAGCCTGGGGAGCATGAAAATTTTGCCAACCCCAATAGCCGCTTCCAGCGGAAATTCCAAATATAGCTATTACTAAAATGAGTTTTCTATCCAGTTTCTTCATTGCGCGCTTTCTCCTCTCGTCGCGGCAGATTGCTGAGCCACCGACGTTTTATCCAAATTCGTTTTGTCCAAATCAATTTGTTTCGTGGCAGCGTTCGCGCCGTTCTCCAATTTTTGCGATGCGGCAGTATCGTGAAACTCGCGTAGCGAGACCTTGTCTCTCTCGCCCGCTTGCGGGAGAGAGCTGGAGAGAGGGGAACGGGCATGGCAAGTTTCATCATCAGGGGCATCACACTTGCCATGCCCGTTGGGGCGATTCCACCAGCCCCCACCCAGCGCCTGATATAAAGCGGCGGTATCGCCAAAGCGATTGGTTTGGGCCTGAACCAGCGTGAGTTCTGACAGCTGATAGTTTTGTTCGGCGATCAATACCATTTGATAACTGACATAACCTGATTCGTATTGCTTGCGGGTAATCTCGGCAGTTTCTTTCATGGCTTGTTCAGAGTGCAACGCTGCTTTCAAGTAATCGGCATCAGACTGGATTGCGTGCAGCGTATCGGCCACATTTTGAAATGCGGTAATCACGACATTGCGATAGGCCGCACTGGCCTGAACCAAGCCTTCATTTGCGGCGCTCTCTCTGGCCTTTAATGTGCCACCGTCAAACAGGGTCTGTGAGATATTCCCGAGCAACTCAAAAAAACCCCCGCCAGAGCGGAACATCCAGCCTGGCGTGGAGGCCATTCCTCCCCATGCGCCGGTAATATTAAACTGCGGGAATCTGTTGGCCACGGCCACGCCCACTTGCGCATTGGCGGCGTGTAATTGTTCCTGCGCCGCGCGAATATCAGGGCGCTGTTCGACCAGTTTGGAGGGCAAACTCAAGGGAAGCTCCTGAGGTAACTTAAGCGACGCCAGATCAAATGTTTCTGGCACATCTTCATTGGGCAAATTGCCTGCCAAGGCGCGTATCAAATCGCGCGTTTGCTCAAGTTGTTTATCCAAGGGAATAAGCGCCTGATCGGCCTGTGCCGTTGCCGCCTCTTGCGCGTCCACGTCGATTTGAGCAAGGTATCCGAGCTTAAGCTGCGTGCGCATAATCTCAAGATTTTCATGATTGAGATCGACGATCTTTTTTGTCGCGGCAATTTGGGCGCGCAGCGATGCTTCCTGCAAAGCGGCGGCCACAACATTGGAGGCAAGCGTGATATAGGTCGCTTCCAATTGCATACGCTGCGCATCCAATTGTGCCTGTAGCGATTCAACCTGCCTGCGGTTGCCGCCAAATACATCCGGCACATAACCCACCGTGAGTTGCGCAACGTGGAAATTGTAATAAGCGGGTGCATTGTATGGCGGTGGCCCGCCAGGATTCGAAACGGTTGATATTACCTGCCCGTTACCCTGCACACCGGGAGAATTCCCACCCATGTTGCCTGCGAGTTTGTTGCGGGAGGGAGAATAACTGGCACCTACGGTTGGATAGAAAAAGCCTTGTTGGGCAACCACGTTTTGTTGTGCCTGGCGCAAGGTGGATTGTGCCGACTGAATAGTCGGATTCGCTTTAAAAGCCCGTTCGATTAAAGAATTGATTTGCGGTGACTGAAACAGTGTCCACCAGTCAAAAGGAATGGAGGTCGTTGCATTAAATTTCTGGGATGCTCCCCCTTGAACGGCAGCCGTAGCAGTTTCCGTGGGCAAGGGCTGAGGGGTGTAACCGGTAGCAGCAGGAGCATCAGGCCGCTTGAAATCAGGGCCGACCGCACAGCCGCTCATCATAGCTGCGACCATCAGCGTAATTATTGAAAATGAGAGATTCCTGGAAAGGCCTCGATCAGTTTTTTTGTGTTGTTTGATTGCCACGATTTTCCTGGTACATCCTGAATGACATGAAGCTGGGCAAAAAATTACCTTAGATTGTCCAATAGGGCTGTTACGCACAGATGACATAATGATCAATGGAGTAAATCTCAAATCTAAAACCCGCGCATATTGCACGAATTTGCTGACGCCAAGCTGACTAAGGGTGATTTTTTAGGGCATCCGCAATCTGCGGTTTATTTTGGTCAATAACTGTTTTGTATAGATATTTGCATTCGTGTTGATTTGCTATGATTTTGAATGTCTTAGTTCGGCTACTAACGACCATTCGATGGGGTCCTTCAATTCAGGAGTAAAGCTAATTATTTAGAGAAATCGTTCGCTAGTGAAGTGTAAGCAGGAAAATGTTTTCTTGCATCCGGCTTAGCCCACGCTCTTGGAATCGCGGGTTTTGTTCCAACACATCATGTTGCGACAGCAATCGAATATCAGCATGATCACGGTATAGCGTATCAACTTCGGTTGCAGAAACCGCGAACGGTGGCCCAGACATCTCCTGTTGGGGATAGTCGAATGAGATGAGCAGGATTTGCGTTGCTTCCGGCAGGATATTTACCAGGTGGCGTACATAACGCTCGCGCATTTCCGGTGGCAGTGCGACCAGTGATGCGCGGTCGTAAACCGCGCTCACCCCAGCCAGCGTATCCTTTTTCAAGTCGAAAAAGTCTCCGCATAGGATCGTTATACCATCCGCTTCGTATTGGTCGAATTTAACGCTTGGGCTTTTATGAGGGGGAGAACCAATTTCCGTGAAAAACGCTTGCACCGCGATGGTACTTAATTCCACACCAAGCACTGAATACCCCTGGTCGTGTAGCCAAAGCATGTCCTGGCTTTTCCCACAAAGCGGCACGAACACCTTTCGGCTATGTGTTGGATGCAAATCCTGCCAGTGCCGGCTTAAATATGGGTTGATCTCGTTCTGGTGAAAGCCGGTTTCTCCCCGCTCCCAACGTTCAAGCCAAAAGTCCTTCTTCATATTATTACTCAGTCTATGTTGTTCGTGTCTCAACAGATGAGCAGTGTATCAGTGTCGCTTATTCGCTGAGCCAGACGATGGCCGCAGTCTCGTCGCGAAACACCTGAACGTTGTACCCGGCATTCTTCGTCACCGTCACCACAAACTCATGGGTCGTGTCTTCCGGCCCTACCAGGATGGCGGAGCGTATATCCCGCTGCAAGTTCATCTGTGCCATGTCATGGTAGGCGAAATTGTAGTTTTCGACCGTGCTCAGTGTGTTTGAGGCATCGCGAACGTCGTTCAGGAATCGTTTGATGTTTAATGCGCGGCTCTGCCTATCCAACTCTTCCGTGAATGCTCGCGCAAGCTCCGCCGTTATCTGGCCGCTGACGTGGCAGACCAGGTATTTTCCGTTTTCAGAAGGTGTGACTTTGTAGTACATGATGGTTCTTCTGCGATGTAGCTGCCATGTCTGTCCATGTGCGCGATAGGTACAATGCTAACATATATTTTTTCCGCAATATGTCAATCGGCACCCCTCCCAGCGCCACGAGTCGATGAACAGCCGCAGGGCGCAGAACGTCTCGACATCCGACTCTTTTGCCACGCCCGGCTCTTCCAGGTAGCCGATGTACTGGCCTCGCACTACATCTTTCGACTGCAAGGGGCGCATGGCCATCCGCAATGTGCCAATGGCTATTCAAAATTCCACTCTATTCCTGAAATTTATCGATGAATAGTTGATCAATCAATGCATAGATTCCAATCGAAAGCAGCGCGGTCAACACTATGATCCAAATCAATTGCACCCTAGTTATTTTCCTTGTATTGGTCGCCCCGGCACTTTCAAAATAGCGATTACGATGATCCGTGTTTGTATTTGCATGTGACAATATACTTCTGCATGAATGCAAATCACCTGCCAACTCATTCGCATTCGTGTAACGGTCTTCCGGCTTTTTTGCAAGGCACTTGGCGACAATCTGGTCCAGCATGTCTGGAATTTCAGGGTTTAATGAACTGGGTTTTTGTGGCTCTTCATTAATGATTTGGTACCAGACCGAATTGACATTATCGCCACTAAACGGAAGCTTCCCAGTTAGCATTTGATACAGTACGATGCCAAATGAGAAAATATCCGAACGGGGGTCAATTGGATGGGATTGGATTTGCTCAGGAGACATGTATAAAGGCGACCCAATAATTTTGTCTACTTGAGTGCGCCACAAAGAGGACTCCATTCTCGCTATACCGAAGTCGGCGATTTTGACATGCAGTCCTCTCAATACCATTATGTTTGAAGGCTTGATGTCACGATGCACAACCCCATGCTCATGTGCATAAGCCAAACCTTCAGCTACTTGAAATGCCACATCCAGTTTCTCTCCAATAGACAATGGCTGATTTTCTGCAACTATGTCCTGTAGTTCCGGCCCCTCCATCAGTTCCATAGCAATGTAAGCTATATCGCCTTTTCTACCCAGGTCGTAGATGGTGATAATGTTTGGGTGATTCAAGCGTCCGGCTGCCTTGGCCTCCTGATAGAACCGTGCTTTGTATTCATCCTTTTCTTTCTCGCCCAGTTTTTGAAGGTCAATCGTCTTGATTGCGACAAAACGATCAATTAACGGGTCATAGGCTTTGTAGACAACCCCCATCTCGCCCCGCCCTAACTCCTCATGAATTTCATATCGTCCAAGATGGCTTTCCATATTTTCTTTCTCTTCCTATAACCAACTAAATTACAAGGCGATTCGTTGCGCCCGCATGATGAGTCTCGCGAGTTCACATGCTCGCTGAGTTATAGGTGTTAATTATACGTGGTCATTATGATTAAAATCTGTACTCGTGTTTAGTGGTCTCATCTCGCAGCGCCGTGTAAAACAAAGACGATGTGGTTTGAAATGTTTACGGTGAGTGACTACATTGGAGGAATCGCTATAACCGGTTGCCGCATGTCATGACCGTCTGGTTTGGAGCAGCGAATTTACGAGGCGCCCATTCTTCATGTTGCCACCTTCCCCGGTATCGGGTTGTGCCAGCTTCCGTCTGCTGCAATGAGCGTGTCAGATTGTTCAGGCCCCCAACTGCCGGGTTTGTAGGGGTGAACCCGGTCATGCTTATCAAGGACAGGGTCGACCACCGCCCAAGCGGCTTCAACGGCGTCTTCGCGGGTAAAAAGCGCACCATCGCCGACCATGGCATCACTCAACAGCCGCTCGTAAGGTGTTTCCTCTCCCGGCTGCTCATCAGATAAATAAAGCTCACACTGTTCGCCGACGAACTCCTTACCTGCGAGCTTGACGCGTGCGGCGAGGGCGATGGCGGCGTTGGGGGAAAGCCGAAAGCGCAGATAATTGGCACGCCCGGCCACCGGCGCTGAGTCGTCGAACAACCTTTGCGGTGGCGGCTTTAACTCCACTAGAACCTCGGCTGCTGTGGCAGCCAGGCATTTCCCGGAACGCAGGTACCACGGCACTCCCTCCCAGCGCCACGAGTCGATGAACAGGCGCAGGGCGCAGAATGTCTCGACGTCCGACTCTTTGTCCACGCCCGGCTCTTCCAGGTAACCATCGTACTGGCCGCGCACTACGTCGTCAGGTTGCAAGGGGCGCATGGCCTGAAATACCTTGAGTTTTTCGTTGAGGACGGCGCCGAATCCCTGATAAGCGGGTGCCTCCATGGCAAGCAGCGCGACGATCTGGAACAAATGATTCTGGATGACGTCGCGCAAACAGCCTGCGCTTTCGTAAAACACGCCACGGCCCTTCACACCAAAATCCTCGGACAAAGTGATCTGCACGCTGGCCACATAGTTGCGGTTCCAGATCGGTTCGAGAAACGAATTGGCGAAACGGAAATAGAGGATATTCATGATTGCCTCTTTCCCGAGATAGTGGTCGATGCGGAAGATCGAGTCTTCGTGGAACACAGACAGCGCGATGCGGTTAAGTTCCCGCGCCGATGCCAGATCGTGTCCAAACGGTTTTTCGACGATGAGGCGCGCCTGATCGGCCAAGCCCGCATCTCCGATCCCCTTGATAACCGTGGCGAACAGCGCAGGTGGGATTGCGAGGTAATGCGTCGGGTGCCTGGCATCGCCCAGCGCCTGCTTGAGCGCTTTGAACGTGCCTATATCGTTGTAATCACCGCCCACATACTGAAGCAGGGAAAGAAGGTGATCGAGTGCTTTCGGGTCATCGAATTTGCCGGTTTGCTTGATGCTGTCCGACACCTGTTCGCGCAGTTGCGCCAGGTTCCTCTTCTTGGAGGCCACGCCGACCACCGGCACGTTGAGAATGCCGCGCTTGACCATCGCGTAAAGCGCCGGGAAAATCATCTTGTGGGCGAGATCGCCGCTTACGCCGAAGATCACCAGCGCATCAGCCGGCGTTGTGCGGCTATGGATTTTGCTCATCTAAGCACCCCCTGTATTTTCATCATTCCCGTTAAAGATTCTGCCGATGAAAGCGTGTACTGTCACACTTGGTGCAATGAGGAATGTAGCTTGGTTTATGAAAATGCAATTTTTCACCGCACTGATCGCATACCAGCATCCCCAAGCCAACGAGTTCGCCGCTATGATACTCGGCGTTTGTCGCGTGTTGCTTTAATTGAGATAGCGCTTTCGTGGTCTGATCTGCCGCATCGGAAAAACGCTCCCAAAATTCGTTCTTCATCAACGTTACGTCAAAACCCAGCCAACTCTTCAACTCTTTGCCCGTCTTATCCAGATACCGTGCAGCATCGATTAGATCACGTTTAACATAGTTTTTCAGCTTGATGATTTCAACATCGCTAAACTTATTCAAGGCTCCGATATCGTCCCGATTCTTATCAATCATGCGATGGACGATGGCCCCACTTTGATGCGCTTTCTGTTGTGCCTTTTCCAGCAACAATTCATAAGCCTCACCCATTGCCTCAATGGGATCGTGTGGCGGAAGTAATTCATTCATTTTGGCTCATCCTTCCAATTATGTTATTCAGCCCGGATGTTGGATCGAACACCAGATATCCAACCATTGGGTTGCCGCCCACCTTTCGTCTCGTCAGGGTAATCAAGTCACGACCTTGGGGTGGGTAGTTTCGGGATCATGTATTTCTTTAGTTGCGAGCGAAAGCGCCAGACTCGTTACGGAAGGGTTCAGGCTATCGACCATCGAACTCGGAATCAAGATGGTGGCTCCGCGTTCTTTTGTGGCCTCGTAAATGATGTTCATGGCCCGAAGCTGGAGTGCGGCGGGATGACCGGCGTAGATATCGGCGGCCTCGACAAAT
>Ga0182030_10008946_pt1 | contig 20600 bp, 18 predicted proteins | sample 812S3MmetaG_FD_121299 | JGI IMG/M metagenome (GOLD analysis project Ga0182030, IMG submission 121299) | Permafrost microbial communities from Stordalen Mire, Sweden - 812S3M metaG (Illumina Assembly) | ecosystem: Environmental > Terrestrial > Soil > Wetlands > Permafrost | place: Sweden... | reverse complement strand
TCACTGCCCATCGGAGTTCAATACGGTAATCCGCCAACATCCATCAGTCCAACGGCGGCCCTTTGGCTCTTTTGCAATTTCAGCTTTCTGCTGCTTCCATCTAAGTCCGACAGGCTGCTAGGAAGCCCGATGCAGGAAATAGGGAAGCTGCTATTTATCGCCGGCCTGGTGGTGGCGGCCGTGGGGCTGGTGCTCTGGAAGACCGGAGGGCTGGGAGCGATCGGGCGCTTGCCGGGGGATATCTCGGTGGAACGGCCAGGGATGTCGTTTTATTTTCCGATTACCACGTGCATTGTGATCAGCATCGTACTGACGTTGCTGATGTGGCTGTTTCGGAGGTAGGGAGCCCTAGGGCTGCTTCAGGACTTTCGAGAGGTTTAGCTCGTTAATCTGGATCGGGTTGTCCTGGAGGAGCTTGGCGATGTATTGCTGGCTGTTCGCGCGGGCTTTTTCGTTGCGCATTTGCTGGATCAATTGAGGGCGGATTTCGGCCAGGGCCGGGGTGTAGGGCTCCTTGATGTCGAGGACTTTGATGACGTGCCAGCCATCATCCAGGCGGATGGGCTGGGAGATGCTTGCCTTGGCCAGAGTACCAAGCTGCGTGCGGATCTCGGGCTGGATGCGGTTATCGGCCAGCCAGCCCATCTCTCCGCCTTTGGCGGCGCTATCTGGCTCGTCGCTCTCGGCACGGGCGATGGCGGGGAAGTCGGCGTTATGCTTTGCGAGGGCCTTGTGAATGCCATCGAGCTTGACCTGGGCCTTGGCGGCGGCGGCCTCGTCGGCGCCCTTGGGATTCTTGATGAATATCTGGGCAAGTTGATACTGGCGCGGCACGACCAATTGACCCTTGTTCGTATCGTAGGCGGTCTGGACTTCGGCATCCGAAGGATAGCCGTCCGCCGGCTTGGAGACCGATTGCAGGTAGGTCTGCGCGACCACGCTGTCGCGCAGGCGGGCGAGCGCGGCGGTTACCGAAGGGTCCTGATCCCATTTATTGGTCAGGGCCTCCTTGAGGACCACGCGCTGGGTGAGGATGCCGCGCACGACCTGGCTGAGGGCGGCGGGATCGGTTGCCGCGGCGGCCTGGGTCTTGGCGTCCAGGTTCTGGATCGCGGTCCGAATCTCATCGGCGGTGACCTCTGTATCGCCCACCCGGGCAATGACCGAGGCATCCGCACTGGCGGCGGCGTGAAGCCGAGCGGCGGGACAGAGGAGGAGGCAAAGGGAAAGAGGGGCGATTAAGCCGCGCAGGGCGGAGGGAAGTGACATTGGTTATTGTTTGGATTTTTGAGCGGGGGTTTTTGCTTCGGTGACTCGTTGGTCGGTCAATTTGTCTTCGTAATCCTGCACGAGGGTTTCGAATTTGGTGCGGGTGATGCCGACAAACGGCTCTTTTGCCGTAAGCGCTTCACCAAGCCCGAATTTCTCATACCGGTCGAGGAGTTGCATGCCGATCTTGTACATTTCATCGTTCTTTCGCTTCTGGTCGTCAACGACGCGCTGGAGACGAATGGCAAGGTCGGCCAGTTTGGCGCGCTTCGCCTCGGTTTCGTTCGCAATGCCGACTGCCTTGCGCTGGGAGTCCTTCCACTGGTCGAGGGAGTGTTGGAGGGCGACGATGGACTCCGCCTGGTCGGACTTTTCGACCTTGAGCTCGGCTATTACCTTGTTGTCGTCATCCTGGGCGGCGGCGGCTTTCTTGGTGAGATCGGCGACTTGTTTGGTGAGGGTGTCGGTCTGGCTCTTCAAATCGTCCACTTGGGCCGAGAGGTTATCGCGGTCCGTGGTGACGGTGCGCAACTGGAGCATGGTATTGCGCAGGGCGTCGCGGAGGCGGGCCTCGGGGCTATTGGATTGATCGTCGGCGCTGGCGGGCAAGGCGCCGGTGAAGAGGGTCGCGGCGGCGAGGAGGAGGAAGAGATGGCGTTTCATGGGTCTAGAATTTTCCGTTGATGTCAAATTGGACGACGTCGCTCTTGAAGGGAGGGCCGGCAATGCTATCGGCGCTCATGAGGTGGAGGCCGAGCCAGACGTTTGACCCGAGGGCGAGGTTGCCGCCGACGGTATAGCCCTTGAGGTTGGTGCCGGTGAGGGGGGCGCCGAAGTCGGAATCGTTGAAGCCATCGACCGTAGCGTCGGACTCGACGTAGCGATAGCCGATATCGAAGCTCCAATCCCCGAACTTCTCGAGGGCGACGTCGCCGACCTTGAGGGTGAGAATCCAGGCGACATTGCCGCCCTGGTAATTGCCAAGGGCTCCCGAGGCGGTGTTGGCGCTGCGGTTATTTACGGCGACGGCGTTGATCTTCGAGTAGCTCCACGCCAGGTTGTCCACGACCTCGCCGATGAGGGAGACACGGACGGGGAGGAAGTGGTCGTAGTTGACCTGCCCGGTGAAGTCCAAATTATGGAACGGAGTGGCGAGGCCGTAATACTGGAATTGGTCGATGGTGCCAAAATTGTTCTGAGCGGTGGGCACGATGTCGCGGATGGGGAAGTAAGTGTTGCCGTTCTGGGCAAAGGCGGGCCGGCTGTCGTCGGTATTGCCCTGATCGGCGGTAGTGAGCGGGGTGAATGGGTCGGAGAGATGGCCTTCGACATTGTCAAAGTAGTAGAGCGCGCCGGCGACCTTTACGTTCACGTCCTTGGTGATGACCCAGTCGGTGCCCAATTGGCCGGCAAAGAGGAATTTGTCTTCGCTCGCGAATTTTGAGGGCTGGTTGGAGGCGAAGTTGAAATCTGTATTGAAGACCGGGTATCCGCCGACGGTGAGGAAGGGGGTGATCCCACTGGCGATCTTGTAGCGGCCCTGGAGGGTGAGCCCGTCGAAGCCAAGATCGCGCGCCCAAATGAGCGTGGTGGCAAAGAAGGGGTTGTCCATCCGGCCCACGGTGACGGAGAACTCTTTGTCCGGGTCGCCGTCGACCTGGTACTCGTACTTCAAGAAAGCGCGGTCGAGCCAGACCGAGTACTTGCTGAAATTCCCGCCCTGCCCGTTGTTGGCGAGGCCGAGCGTCTGGTTCTCAGTAACGGGTGAGTCATCCTGGCCGCTGGCGAGCCGGACACCCATGGTGAAGCCGTCCCGCAGGTCCACGTCCGCGCCGATGCGTGCCCGGATGCGGAAGCGCTCGCGATCCTGGTTGACATTGTTTTGCGGGGAAAACTCGGTGCCGGCGGTGTCAAACGGAGCGCCGGTGTTGATGGCATTGAAGTTCGGGAAGGCGCCGGTGGCGTCGTTGGTGTTCGGGAAAAAGTCGCCCTCGTAGCGGGTGCGGACATCGCCGGTGAAGCGCCAGCGGGTGACCCAATCGGGGATGGCGCGCGGGGCGGCCCATTTCTCGTCACGGGCCTGGGCCATGACGTCCTGTTTGATCTCGTCGCGCATCTGGTCCTTGACGATCTGCGGGATATAAGGGACGCGGACTTCGTCGTCGCTGGGAGGGGGAGGGGTCATCTCGGCGGCTTTCTCCGTGACCTGGTTGACGACGGCCTGGGAGGCGGCGGCAGCATCGGCCTGCGACTGAGCGCGGGCGGTGGCGGCATCGGCCTGGGCCGCCTGCGTTAAATCATCGGCATCCTCCTGGCTGAGGACGCCGCGCTTCACTAGGCGCTTGAGGAGGTTGACGGCAAAGCTGGTCGAAAGGGCCTCGGGAGCGGCGCCAACCAAGGCGGGGCCGGAATTGGTGGGAATGCTGCTTGCGAAGAGAGCGGGATCATTTCCTGGAAGAGTGCCCTTGGGCGTAGCGAAAGGCATGACGGCGGCGGAGCCGGTGAGCACGGGCTTGGGCGCGGGAGTAGCAGCAGCCGGACCGGCTGGGGCGGCTGGGGCGGCGGCGCGCAAAGGGAGCGCGATTCCCGCCACGGCGAACAGGATGAAGGCGAATCGCCATCTGGTGAAATGGGTGGCGTAGAACATAGGATTGGGTTGGGTTAGAAAAAAGAGGGTTGGGAAGCGAGGGTTACTGTGGACGTTTCGCGGAGAGGCGCATGACAATGGGCAGCGGCATATCCGCCGGAGGGGGGTCGTCGAGTTGCAGGCCGGCGAGGACTTCGTTTTGAAGGAAGGTGTTGAGCGAGGGATCGTTGGAGTCCCCGGTCACGTGAACCTTTACCACCCGGCCTGTGGAGTCCGGCCAGATGCGGACAATGACATTCATGCTGGCCTTGCGCATGCGGGGGTTGTTGCTCACGACGGACTGGATGCGCCGCTGCAAGGCGCTGGCATATGCGCCGTATTTGCTGCCGCCACCGTCGCCGCCATTGCCATAGCCGCCGCCTCCGCCCAGGCCGGCGGCGAGGCCAAAGTCCGGGCCGCCGCCGGGGCCGGTAATGCTGGTGCCGAGAGGGGCGGGGGCATTCTCCTTGGGCGGCTCGGGTTTTCTCTCGGTCTGCTCCTGGGGTTGCTCGATCATCTTCTGCTCCTGCTCCGGGGTGGGCTGCTGATCGGGAGTCGGCGTGGCCCGGGGCTTGGGAGGAGGGGGCGGCGGGGGAAGGCGCACCATGACCTCCTGCTGACGGGTGGAGGATTGGGGGGCGCTCGAAATTTTGCGGGCGGCGTAGAAGATGGCCGGGCTGACGAGAAGAATGATGGCAAGGAAGATCAAGCCAGCGTGGCGCTGGACGAAACTGGGATCCTCTTCTTCGTCTTCTTCGATCATCTGAATGCGGGGTTGTAAGGGAGATTGGGATAGGGCCAATGGGGCTCATGGGTCCTATGGGGCCTGTATTTACTTGGCTGGTTTGGTGGCGAGGCCGACCTGGGTGATGCCAAGGTTGCCGACGACGACGAGTACATCCATGATGGCCTGGTATTGGGTCTGGCTGTCGCCGCGGATGACAACGGGGAGGTCGGGGTCCTGCGCCTTTGCGTCGGTGAGCTTCTGCTGGATCTCGGGCAGGGTCGCGGGGGTGGTGTTGAGGAAGTATTTGCCTTCGTTGTTGACCGTGATGGCCTGCGTCCTCGGCTTGGCGAGGGGCGGCTGCGGGGTGTTGCTGGCGTGCGGGAGGTTGACCTTCATGCCCTGGACGGAGGCGGTACACATGAGGATGAAGATAACGAGGAGCACGTACGCCAGGTCGAGCATGGGCGTGATGTTGATATCGTCGTAGGGTTTGTCTTCCTGGATTTGCATAGGGCGGAGTCTGGTTAAGGGATGGTGAGGGGTTGGTGAGGGCTAGTCGGAACGGGGGCGGTAGAACTCGGCGAGCTTGGTGACGAATTCATCCACGAAAACATGCATGTCGCTGGTGGCTTCCTTGATGCGGGAGATGAGGTAGTTGTAGCCGAAGAGCGAGGGAATCGCGACGGCCAGGCCGGCGACCGTGGCCAGGAGCGCGGCGGCGATGCCGGGGGCGATGGCGTTCACGTTGACATCGCCCGCGGCGGCAATGGCGGCAAAGGTGATCATCACGCCGACGACCGTGCCCAGCAGGCCGAGGAAGGGGCCGCCGGAGATGGCGATGGTGAGGAAGACCATGAGCTTGTTGAGCTTTTGGGTCTCGCGGACCATGACGCCGTCGAGGGTGGCGCGAATGGCCTGAATGGATTGGGCGGAGAGGACCTTCTCGCCGCCGGTGCTGGACATGCGGTGGCGGATCTCCTCAACGCCGGTGTGATAGATGTGGTAGATGCAGGCGTGGCGGAGGGCTTTCTGGCCCTTCTTGTCGACGCGTCCGCCGAGGCTCTTGGCATGTTCCAAATCGCCGCCGTCGAGGGCGGTAAGGTCGGTGGCGACGTGGCGCCACGCTTTCATAAAATGTTCGCAGCCCTTGGAGTTTTTGTTGAGAAAGCTGTTCTTGGTGAACATGACCGTCCAACTGACGACGGCCATGATGGCGAGGATGCAGATGACGGCCCAGCCGTCGGGCGTGAGCGAGTGGATGAGGATGGCGAAGGTGCTGTTGCCGCTGAGCCACGTGGAGGTCTGCTCGTCCTGGCCGAGGGCGACGAGCCGGTTCGCGTTATCGGCGCCGCCCTGGGTGACGGAGGCGAATTTCACGAAACCATCCGGGCGGGCAACCTTTGATATTTGAAGTTCGTCCATATCGCCGACGAAGCCGGGGCGGGCGCCGCCCTGGAAATCGGCGCCGAGCAGGATGTCGCTATTGAGCGCGGGGAGCGAGATGCCCAGCGGGGCGCCAAAGGCCGCGCCATCGACAAAGAGCGTGACCTTCCCGGGCGCGGCGACAACGGCCAGGTGGTGCCAGGTATTCACCGCAAGGGGAGCGCCGGCGGGGGCGGCAGGGGCAGTGGTGCGCTGAGTGCCCTTGGGGCTGGAGACCTCGACGAAGGGGACGCCGTTGTCCATGCCGATGACGAGGGAGCCGGTGGTATCGTGCCGGCTCAGGATAATGGAGTTCGCGGCGAGCGTGGTGGATTTTACCCATGCCTGCCATGTCATGGCGCCGGCATCGGCCACCAGCAGCGAGGGAGAGGCTGGGATGGTGACGGGCACACGGCCGGAGAGGCGGAGGCCGTCTCCGATGAGGGCGTCCGCGGTAGCGCCGGCGGCCTTGGAAGCGTTGCCGTTGCCGGTGGAATCGCTGAAGGGCGAGCCCTTGTCGGCAAAGTGATAGACGAGCGTGGTGTCGGTGTCGTAAGTGCCCTTGGCGTTCTCTGCCTTCACGGCCTTGGGGCCGCTGTTGCCGTAATACATCCAGATGGTCGTCTGGGCGCCGGGCTTGAGGTCGGGGACCTTGACCCAGACGAAGGCCTCGCTCATGAGCGAGTCGAATCTTTCGATATGAAAAGTGAGCGGGGTCTTGTCATCGGCGGCGATGAAGCGGATGTCGCTGCCGTCCTCCTTCGCGGCCTGGAACTGGAAGTCGCCGTCGCTGAGGCGGAAGAGCACGGGGGCGGCGCCGATGGGAGCGTCGATGGCAACGCCTTTGTCGGTGGTGTCGATGACGATCTTCTTGCGAATGGTCCAATCGCCATCCCACCAGGCGTTGGCGGTGCCGGAGAGAGTGACGACGGCGAGCGCGCCTAGCAGCAGGCGGCGCGGGAGGAAACGGATCGGGTTGGAGTAATGCATGGCAGGGAAAGCGGGTTGGCTGGCTAGAAATCGGTCCAGATGCGGAAGGTGAGGAACGGGTTGTGAGCCTTGGTATTGGCCTGGCTGAAGAGCGGCACGGCGAGGTCCAGAGAGCCGTTGAAATGATTAAAGAGGGTCAGGCGCGTGCCGCCGCCGAAGCTGGCGAGCGAGAAGCGCTCCGTCTGTTCCGGAAGCGGCTGCTGAATGCTGGCCGAGCCCGCATCGGTAAAGAAATAGAAGCGCCACTCGTCGCCGGGCTTGGATTGATTCGCGCTGCGAACCCATGCGAGCAGGGACGGGGTGCGGAACTCGAAGTTGAGAGCGACGGCGTCATCGCCCAGGACCGCGGACTCGAGGTAGCCGCGGACGGTGCCGAGGCCGCCGAGGCTGTATTGCTCGCTGTTGATGAGCGGGGAATCGGAGACCTGGCCGGAGAGTTTGCCGAAGAGCTGCAAGTCGAGGGGAAGGTCCTGCGTGTGGGAGAGCTCGCCGCGGGCGTAGATGAAATTGCGGTCCGCGCCGAAGCGGTTGTTATCGAACTGGGTGGCGTTGCTGCCGATGCCGCGGATATTAAAGACGACCTGGAGATCGAGGTCGGTGAGGGATTTTGACCCGACCCATGTGCCGGTGTAATCCATGGTGATCGGGACATAGGTGGTGGGGGTCTGAGTGGCCGTGGTATTGGCGCCCACCTCCACGGACTGGTCGAAGGCCTTGTAGTCGAGGCCGAGGGTGAACGACTGGAAGTAGATCCCCATGGTGGGGAGCTTGAAATTGGCACGCAGGCCAAGGACCTTTCCGCGGCCGGTGATATCGACGGCGCCGATGGTCGAGACGTTGCTGTCCTGGTCCGTGCCCTGGAGGGTGAAGGTGAGCCAGTCAACGTCTGGAATCCTGAGGGTGTAAAACGCGGTATAGACCGAGACCTTGCTGAAATCCTGCGGGGATACCTGGACGCTGCCGCCGATGGAATGGCCAAGCTGCCAGAGGTTGTCGTAGCTGAGGGAGGCGTTAAGGCGGAGGGAGGGAGTATCGACACTGTAGCGGTTATTCAGCTCGAGGCTGCCGTGAATGGGGGGGGTGTCCTTGACGTTGAGGTCCACGTCCATGGTGCCCGGGAGGGTGCCAGCCTGGATGACGGGGGTGACGCGGCGGTCTGGCAATTGGTTGAGACCGACGAGGTCCTTTTGTGCCTGGATGAAATCGATCAACTTCCCTTCCGCCAGCGAGGGAACCTGGCGCTTGATTTCGTTGATGTCGTAGTAGCGGGAACCGTGGACGCGCAGGCGGCCGATGGTCAGTTCATTGACCTGGAGGTAAACGATGCCGCCGGCGCCGCGCTGCGGGGGAACGAGCACGTCGACGGAGGTGTAATTCTTGTCCTGATAGGCCTTTAGCAACGCCTCGCGAGCGGCTTCAACGTCATCCTTCGTGCGCCCCGGCCCGAGAAAGGGATAGACGGCGGCCTCGATCTCGACGGGCTTGAGCGCATGCGCGCCAAGGACGCGGTACTCGCGAATGTAAAATGGCTTCACCGCCTGGGGTGAAGGCTGGGCATTGGGCCGAGCGGCGGCCTGGCCGGCGCTCGCGGATTGGGCAGTCGAAAGCGCGGGCTGTGTTGCTGCCTGCAAGGCGGGCCCAGCCAGGCAAAACACGGCCGCCGCCAAGGCGCGAGGGAGCGCACCCCGAGAGAACGTGCGGAGCTGCCAAGGGAGGCGGCGGGACCAATGCATGAGGCTTATTTCTATCAATCTGCTAGACATTAAAAGGAAAAAACCTGCGCACCTGGCGCGCTCGCGGCGGTAGGCGCCTGCCGCCGGTATTAACTGGCGCTGCATCAGGACCCCAAAAACTGCCGCGAAGTGCGCTCGGTTTGCGGGAGCGTCCTCTGAAGTAAAAGGCCGGACTACTTACCACCTGCCAGTAAGGGTTCCCAAGTCGTTCATTGTTACATTTGGGTGACGCGGGAGGGGAAAATGCGGATTTCGCTCGCCAAAGGACGAGTCCGTCCTGCGGCGGAGAATGCGGATTGCGGATTGAGGAAAGGTGAGAGTATTTCAATAGGGAGCAAATCTGGCAAATCTCATGAATCGCCCCCATCCCGTCTCCCAGGCCAGCGCTCGTGTGCGCCTGATCCCCGCAGTCCTTGCACTCGCCCTCGGCGGATGGCTGCCCTGCCGGGCGGATGTCACCCTGCCGTCGCTGATCAGCGACAACATGGTGCTCCAGCAGCGAGCGAAGGTGAATGTCTGGGGGAAGGCGGACCCTGGAGAAAGCGTGACAGTGATGCTGGGACCCGAATCGGCGCAAGCGACGGCCGGCAGCGACGGAAGCTGGGGGGTGAAGCTGGGTGGCATTAAAGCCGGCGGACCGTATGACCTGACCATCTCCGGGAAGAACAACATCACCATCCACAATGTGGCGGTGGGAGAGGTGTGGGTGTGTGCCGGGGAGTCGAACATGGAATTCAAAGTGCTGGCTGCCCGCCACGGCCTGGAGGAGATAGCGGATGCCAGTCTGCCGATGGTGCGGGTATTCGTGGTAAAGCACAATGCCTCGGAAAAGCCGGAGCACGACTGCGAAGGGGCATGGCTGGTCTGCAATCCGGATACCGTGAAGAATCTGTCCGCCGTGGGATATTTTTTCGCAAAGGAATTGAATCAGGGGATGCGAGTGCCGGTGGGCCTGATCCAGAGCACATGGGGCGCGTCGCCCGCCGAATCGTGGACGCCGCGCGCGACCCTGGAGAAAGATGCCGCGCTGCACGCGGTGCTGGACCGTTATGACAAGGCGGCGGCGGCCTACCCGGATGCGTTGTCGGCCTACGAGGCCCGGATGACCGGGTGGAAAGCGTCGGCGGAGGCAGCCAAGGCAAGCGGCTCGCCGGCGCCGAGAGCGCCGTTGCCACCATTGGCGCCGGGAGGAGCCCGGGAGCCGTCGAGCGTATATAATGGGATGATTTTGCCGCTCGTGCGCTACCCGATCCGCGGGGTGCTGTGGTACCAGGGGGAGTCGAATACGTCGGACCCCCGGCTTTACCGGACGCTTTTCCCGGCAATGATCGACGCCTGGCGCAAGGACTGGAACGAGGGGAATTTCCCCTTCCTCTATGTGCAGCTCTCCAGCTTCCTGGAGCGTCATCCGGCGCCGACGGAGAGCCGCTGGGCGGAGTTGCGGGAAGCGCAATCGCAGGCGCTCAGCACGCCGAAGACCGGGATGGCGGTGACCATCGACACCGGCGAGGAGCGGAACATGCACCCGGCGGACAAACAGGATGTAGCCCACCGGCTCGTGCTGGTCGCGGAGAACGATGTGTATGGAAAAAGCGGCGTGACGGCCTCGGGGCCGGTTTTTGCCGGGATGGCAATCGAGGATGGGAAGGCGGTGCTCTCCTTCACGCATGAGGTGGGGGGGCTGGTAGCCAGGAACGGGGCGCCGTTGAAGGGGTTTGAGATCGCCGGGGAGGATCGGAAGTTCGTCTGGGCGGATGCGGAGATTCACGGGGACAAGGTGATCGTCCGGAGCAAGGATGTGCCCAAGCCGGTGGCCGTGCGGTATGCGTGGGCGGATATGCCGGAGTGCGACCTGGCCAACCTGGCGCGCCTGCCGGCAGCGCCGTTCCGGACGGATAACTGGGTGGCGGGAGAGGTTGCGGGGGCGTCGTCACCGGCTGAATCGCCCGGGAAGGCGAGGAAGCATCATGCGGCGGAGGCGGAGTAAATTCGAAAATCAGAGATCCCGGCAAGGCGCGTGACGAATGCCCTTCCCATTCAATCCTGGGTTCCATAAAAAAGGCCCCCTTATGAAAATAGTGGTCGCTTACTCCGGGGGGCTCGACACCTCCGTGCTGCTTACCTGGCTGAAAGAAACTTATCAGGCGGAGATTGTCGCCTTCTGCGCCGACGTGGGTCAGGAGGAGGAACTGGAGGGGCTCGATCTCAAGGCGCTCCGGACGGGGGCCGGCAAGTGTTACATCGACGATTTGCGCGAGGAGTTTGCGCGCGATTTCATTTTCCCAATGATCCAGGCGGGGGCGATTTACGAGGGACAATATTTCCTGGGGACGAGCATCGCGCGACCGCTGATCGCGAAGCGGATGGTGGAGATCGCGCGGGCGGAAACGGCAGACGCGGTGGCGCACGGGGCCACGGGCAAGGGGAACGACCAGGTGCGGTTCGAGCTGACGGCGGCGGCACTGGCGCCGGAGTTGCAGGTCATCGCGCCGTGGCGGCAGGAGCGGTTTCGGGATCAATTTCCCGGGCGGTCGGAGATGATTGCCTACGCGGAAAAAAACGGCATTCCGGTGGCGGCGACGGCCAAGAAGCCGTACTCGATGGATCGCAACCTCCTGCATATTTCCTTCGAGAGCGGCATCCTGGAGGACCCATGGTTTGACGCCAGCGCGGAAAAGGCGCGCGAGATGTACATCCTGAGCGTGTCGCCGGAGGAAGCACCGGATAAGGCGGAGTACATCGAACTGGATTTCGACCGGGGGATTTGCACCGGCATCGGTTACCACGAGCTGGATGCGCTGCTGGAGGAGTTGAAAATAAGCGGCGTGGGGTACGACGCGGACAATCACGCGAAGCTCTCGCCGCTCGGGATGATGCGAGTGCTCAACAAGCTGGGCGGACGCCATGGGATCGGCCGGGTGGACCTGGTGGAGAACCGGTTCGTGGGGATGAAATCGCGCGGCGTGTACGAGACGCCGGGCGGGGCGATCCTTCAATTCGCGCACAGGCAGGTGGAATCGATCACGATGGACCGGGAGGTGATGCACCTGCGCGACTCGCTAATCCCGAAATACGCGGAGTTGGTCTATTACGGGTTCTGGTTCTCGCCGGAGCGGGAGGCGCTGCAGGCCTTCGTGGCGGAATCGCAGAAGAACGTGACCGGCACCGTGCGGCTGAAGCTTTACAAGGGGAACATCATCACGGCCGGACGCAAATCGCCGGTCAGCTTGTACAACCCGCATATCGCGACCATGGAGGCGGACCCGACCCAGGCTTATAACCAGAGCGACGCGACAGGGTTCATTAATTTGAACGCGCTACGCCTGAAGGTGGCGGCAAGGGTGCATGGGAAAGGCTAAAGGCTAAAGGCTGAAGGCTGAAGTGGGGGAGGGCGGAGAAGATTGTGGCCGTTAGGACAACAAACGGCTATAGTCGCGCACATGGCGCCCGATGTTCCTGTTCGGCTGCGGATGCTGCGCGTCCTTCTTGCGATGGATGCGACGGTGCTGCTGGCGATGGGGGCTTTGTTCATGGCCCTGCCGGCAAAAGTGGGGCTGGCGTTTGGGTTCCGTGATCTGGCGCCGGCGGCCTGTTATCTCATCGGGCTTTGGGGGTGCGCGCTTATCAGCCTGGGCGTCGGCTATGCCTATGCCGTGGGCGACCCGGTGCGCAATGTGACCTGGGTGATGGCGGGAATCGTGCGCGGGGCGCTGGAGTGCGCGTTTGGGTTCATCGTGCTGGCGCACCATATGGTGACATGGAACCAGGCGGCGTTTGGAACCATCGTCGCGGGAGTAATCGCCGTGGGATATGTCATCCTTTATCCGGCTAACCGGGCGGAGGCGGCGAAAGCGGCATGAACGGACTCGGCGCCGTACTGGGAGGAGTGGTTCCTCTTTTGCTCCTGCTGGCATTTGGTGGCGGATTCGTGCTCGCCGGGAAATTTTGCAAAAACGGCATCGCGCAATTTTTCGTGGGGTTACTGCTTGGGGTCGGAATCGTCTGCGTGGTGGCCGGGGTGGCGTTTGCAGGGTGCTGCCTGGTGGTGGGCAACATGGATATGAAATGACGTGGGACAAACCAAAGAACGCGCGTCAATGGCTCGTGTTATTCGTGCCGGCGAGCATTTGTGTTCTCTCGACGCTGGCGGGAGGGCTGGCGCAGCCGAACGATGGGGATTGGATAGGATGGGCCGTTGTCGGGCTCCTGATCGCCACGCTGATCTCCCTGGGGCAGAGCATCTGGCTGGCCCGGGTCAATGCTTCAACGGGAGATAAGGTAAGCTGCGCGCTGGTTTGCTTTGCCATCCTGATGGCGGTGAATGGGGCGGTATCCTTCGCGGGATGCGCGACGGCTTTTTCGACGCTGCCGACGGTGAACTTCCACTGATATGATGCGGCTGGAACTGACGAGCGAGACCGTGCTGAAGCGCACAACCAGCCGGTGCCCCACTTGTCACGCCCCGGTCCCGGCGGAGGTGATCCGCGTGGCACAGGGCAAGGAGGCGAAGGTTTATCTCAAGAAAACGTGCGCGGACCATGGGACGAGCGCCGTCTGCATCGCTTCGGACGCGCGCTTTTACTGGCTGGCGCAGGGCGATCCGCAAAATGCCTGTTGCGGCGGGACGGCCTGTTCCGCTTCGAGCGAGGGGCTGCCGGGGACGCTGGGACGCAATGCGGCCGGACGCGGCGACGGACCATTCGAGACGCTTGCGACCTGCCTGGCGCTCATCGAGATCGTCAATTCCTGCAACCTCGCGTGCCCGACCTGTTTCGCCGATTCGCCCATCGGAGCGAGCGGACCCAGGCTGGATGCGGTCCCGCTGGCGGACCTCCAGCGGCGCATCGAGGGGGTGATCGCGCGCAAGGGGCCCATCGAGATCCTGCAACTCTCCGGCGGAGAGCCGACGCTGCACCCGGAGTTCTTCGATCTGCTGGCGTGGACGCAGGCGCATCCGCAGATCGGCTATGTGCTGCTGAATACCAACGGGGTACGCATCGCGACGGACGAGGAATTCGCGAAACGGCTGGGGCAGACGTTTGTCGAGCGGCGGTTCCAGCTTTACCTGCAATTTGACGGACCGCAGGAGGCCGGGCAGCGGGAGTTGCGCGGGGCGGACTTGCGCGCGATTCGCGACCGGACGGTGCGGCGCTGCGAGGAAATGAACCTGCCGGTGACCCTGGCCATGACGGTAACGGCGGATAACCTGCCGCACATTTGGGAGGCCATCGAGTACGGGCTGCAATTTGCCAATGTCCGGGGGGTGGCGTTTCAGCCGATGTTTCTGAGTGGGAGAACGGGTGGAAGAATTCGGAATGATGGACCGGAAGGGCGGCTCAATACGGCGGATGTCATTCTGGCGGCGGTGGGGCAGTCGGGTGGGAAGCTGCGGTTCGAGGATTTTACGCCGCTGCCTTGCGGGGACCCGAATTGCGCGACGATTGGCTATTTGCTCAAGACGCCGGGTTGCATTCGATCCGTAAGCGATTTCATCGATTTCACGCAAATGCAGGGGTTTCTGCATGACAAGATCAATTACTCGCTGGGCGACCTCTCGCAATGCGGATGCGAGAACCAGCCGCTCGCGGAGCTGCTGCACGCGTTCGAGTTGAAGGAGTCGGATACGTTCCGGCTCTTCATCAAGCCGTTCATGGATGCGTGGACGTGGGACCAGGACCGGATCGACCGGTGCTGCACGCATGTCATCCGTCCGGACGGGCAACTGGATTCGTTTTGCCGGTATTACTCGGGGTTCACAATGGGATGAAGTGGTCGCCTTATCCGGTGCTGATGCTGGCGGGCATCATCCTGAGCGGAATGTTCTGGTCGCGGTTGGCACGGAAGGATGAGCGGCTGATCTTCATCTACGCGGCAGCGCTGGGCGGGGCGTTTGCGGGAGCCAAGCTGGTCTACCTGGTGGCGGAAGGGTGGATGCGGATCGGGCAGCCGGGCATGTGGCTCCAACTGGCGACGGGCAAGAGCATCGTGGGGGCGCTGTTGGGAGGATATGCGGCAGTGGAGCTGGCAAAGAAATCGTGCGGATACCGGGAGGCGACGGGGGATTGGTTCGCGACCATTGTGCCGCTCGCGGTGGCGCTGGGGCGTGTGGGGTGCCTGCTGCACGGGTGCTGCATGGGGGTGGCGTGCCAGCCCGCGTGGTACACGATGCGCGATGTGTTTGGCCAGGCGCGCTGGCCAGCGGTCCCGGTGGAGATGGGGTTCAATCTCTTGTGCGCAGCAGTCTTTTTCGTGATGCGAAAAAAAGGAATGCTGCCGGGTCAGCATTTTCACATTTACCTCATGGCCTACGGAGTATTCCGGTTCGGGCACGAGTTCCTGCGGGATACGCCGCGCATCGCGGGCGGTCTGACCGGCTACCAGTTCGCGGCGCTGGCAGTTCTGGGCCTGGGGTTTTGGGGATTTGTGCGGCGGAGGGAGAACAGGAATAGCGCACCGTTTTGCACGCCAACGTGGGACTAGGTTGCTCATGCGAGAGACCTCAAAGGTCACAAAGGGCGGAGGAGGACTGGGGAGGGGTGAGGATTTGAACATAAGTAAACAAAGGGAACAAAGGTTGGAGGGGGCGACATGAGGGGATGGCGAAAAGGCATCTTTATTTTTCGGGCGGGGGGCGGCAGATTGCCGGGGATGCGTGGCGTTGTTTCTACCTGGATGCTTCTGATGGGGGCGGGGGCCGCTTTTGCGGAGACGGCGCTTGATGCGGTGAAGGAATTGCCGAAGGAGCAGGCGGGGAGGATCGCGAGGATCGAGGCGCGGGATGGAACGCCGGGCCCGGAGCGGTGGTACATTCTGACGCAGGACCCGGCGGCGGAGAATGGGGTGCACGAGTTTGTGGTGTCCAATGGGGAGATCGTGGCGTCGCGGTCGGTGTCGCAATTCGCGGAAAGCCTGACGGCGGATGACATGCTGGGGGCGGAGCCGGTGAAGATCGACTCGGACAAGGTGGCGAAAGTGGCCAAGGCATACGCGGAAGCGAACGGGGCGGTGGTGGCGAGCATGAATTACGAGCTAAAGAAGGATGGGACGGACGCGGCGCCGACGTGGACGATCTCGTGCATGGATGAGAAGGGGAACAAGGTGGGGGCGGTGATCGTGACGGCGGGGAAGGGGAACGTGGTGTCGCACGAGGGATTTACGCTGGAGCCGGAGGCGACGACGGAAGCAACTCCGAGGAAGAAGGAGGAGCCGCGTTTTGAGACCTATGCGAAGCCGGAAGTGGCGCCGGTAGCGGCGACGGCCGGGGGGAGCCCGGCGGTGGATGGGGGCGATGTGGCGGAGGAGGGGAAGACCCATCACCACCGGAAGGCGCCGAAGAAGCAGGAGAGCGGGATTGCGAAGACTTTTAAAGACGTGGGGCGGACGCTGGAGAAATTGAACCCATTTTGAGCACGGGGAAATCACTGCGGGAGAGGCTGGCGGCGATCATCGGCGAGGAGGCGGTGAGGGATGACGCGGAGACGCTGGAGGTCCATAGCCGGGACAAATGGTTTGCGAGTGTGCTGCCGGAGGTGGCGGTGTTTCCCACGAGCACGGAGATGGTGAGCGCGGTGCTGCGTTTCGCGAATGAGGAAGAGATACCGGTGACGGCGCGGGGGGCGGGGGTGGGTTATGTGGGGGGATGCGTGCCTGCGAAGCGGGGTATTGCGCTGTCGCTGGCGCGGATGAACCGGATTGCGGAGATCCACGCGGCGGATGGAGTGGCGGTGGTGGAACCGGGGGTGATCACGGGGGTGCTGCAGGCGGCGGCGCGGGAGCAACGGCTGTTTTATCCACCGGACCCGGCGAGCCTGAAGGAGTGCACGATCGGGGGGAATATCGCGACCAATGCGGGTGGGCCGCGGTGCATGAAGTACGGGGTGACGCGGAATTATGTGCTGGGGCTGGAGGTGGTGCTGGCGAGCGGGGAGGTGTTGAGGACGGGGAGTCGGACCCACAAGAACAAGACGGGGTTCGATTTGGTGGGGATGTTTGTGGGATCCGAGGGGCTGCTGGGGGTGGTGACGGAGGCGACGCTACGGCTGCTGCCGCTGCCGCCGGCGCGGGCGGTGCTATCGGCGAGTTTTCCGGAGTTGAGGCAGGCGGGGGATGCGGTGCAACGGATCCTGGCGGGGGGTTTCCTGCCGGCGGCGCTGGAGGTGGCAGACGCGTTTACGCTCCAGGCGGCACGGGACCACCTGGGGACGGCGATTGTTCCCGAAGGGGAAGGGCATCTGCTGGTGGAGATCGATGGGCAGGAGGCGTCGGTGAAAAGCGAGGCGGCGGAAGTGGCGGCGTTATTGCGCAGGAATGGCGCGCTGCATTTGAAGACGGCTTATGGGGAGGAGGAGGGGGAACGGCTGTGGGAGCTGCGGCGGAAGTTTTCAGAGTCACTAAAGAGCACGGGGCTAACGAAGTTGAATGAGGATATTGTGGTGCCGCGGAGCCGGCTGGTGGATTTGGCGGAATTTGCGGCGGGGCTGCGGGAGAAATATGGATACCCGGTGGCGTGCTTCGGACACGCGGGAGATGGGAACATTCACACGAACATCATGGCGGCAGACTATGACAAGCCGGAGGTGCGGGAGAAGGTGGGGCGTGCGCTGGATGAGTTGTTCGCGCAGGTGCTGGCGTGGGGCGGGGTGATTACCGGGGAGCACGGGGTGGGGCTGGCGAAGAAACGGTGGTGGCCGCAGGCGACGTCGCCGGTAAGCCGCGGGGTGCATGCGGCGCTGAAGAAGGCGCTGGACCCGAAGGGGATATTGAATCCGGGGAAGTTTGTGGAGGGAGGGGCTGACCCTCAAGGGGCGTAAAGGATCTTGCGCGGGACCAGTTCGGACTCATTGCCGTTCACGTCGGCCGCCTTCACAAATACGGTATAGTAGCCGGTCGCGCCGAAGTTGGGGGTTAGGGAAAAGGACCACTGGGTTGTGCCAGCGGCCGTCATCACATTGGATACGCCGCCATCGTACAGGACCTGGTAGGAGACGGACTTGATGCCATACTTGTCGCTGGCGATCCCGGAAAACGAGATGGTTGGATTGGTGGCGGGATTGAATTTGGCGCCGTTGGCGGGCGTCACGTATTCCAGCTTGGGAAGGATCTTGATATCGTCGAGGCCATAACCGGCAACGCCGCCGCCAAACTGCGGATTCGGCTCGATCAGGAAACCGCCGCTATCCGGTCCGGGCTGGAGATAGCCGGCGGCGATGTTTTGCTTTGGCAGGACGACGCCGGAAAAGGGAACATATTTATTGAACGCCGTGTCCCAAACCTGGCCGGTGATTGATCCGTTGGCTGGATTGAGGTTGATGGTGGGACTGCCCGGTCCTGTATCGAGCAGGGAAATGCGGTTATTAGCGCCGAGGGTGAAAATAGCATCGTCGAGGTAAGAGAATCCCGGCCCCCAGGCGGTAAAGTAGCCATTGCCTATGACATCCAGAAAATCCAATACACGGATCAATGGCTTGGGCCGCTCATATTGGGAGCCGATCATGTCTATGGAGGCGTAGCCGGAAGGCTGCAACCACTCGATTCGACTACGGAGGCCTCCCCCGCACGCGGACATGCACCCGGCCAGCGAGTCCGAGCCTTTGCCGTATATGGCGTAAAGCGGAATATCGCGATCGGTCATCATGCTCCCGGCGGAGAAAGAGGAGCCGTTCGCGAGTCTTCCGGCCAGAGCCACGCGGCCCTGATCCGTGACCGTCATTTTTCCAAAACCATAATTAGTGGCCGTAGTCACGACGGTGTCGGAAAGGAGGAGGAAATTATACAGGCCGGCGTCCCGAGTGGGGTATCCCTCCAGGAAATAGGGGTCCCGCCGGGCGAACGCGCTGTAACTCTTTGTGCCATTCAATACATAACTTGCGTCGATAGAATCCGGCGTCATGGATAAATTCACGGCAAGGGTCTGACTATGCGCGGTATAGGTGTGACTGTAGGTAAGGTCGGGGGTAAGCTTGCCCGAAAAGATATACCGAATATCGCCGACGGTAAGTGAGGCGGTAAAGGCCCTGTTTTTTTGGATGCCGGCAAACATAATGCCGTTTGTGGCGGTCGTGAGCCCGGCGTAGTTTCCGGCATAGATGGGAACGGCCGTCGAGGCCACGCGAAAGCCGACGTCAGCGTAGTGTCCGGTGGGGCTTGCATCCAGGTAAGTGGATTGGGCGGTCATATAGCTGACGCCCCGATCCCAGCCTCCGCCCGGGATAAAGAACGTCGTATTCATTGACGCCGGGTTGGTCGTATCCGTCAATTGCGCCAGGTCCCCACCCTGGTCGTAAGTACCCCAAGGGCTGCGAGAATGGCGGAAAAGGCCGACTCGGGTAAGATAATTCTGCGTGGCGGAGTAAGAGCTGCTCTGCGTCACGGCATAGAGGTTGCTTAGTACGAAATTCGCGGAGTTGGTGGGAGAGGTTTCGACGTTGCCGGGCTCCACGTCGGTGCCGGTGGTATAGGTGTAATAGGTGTTGGCCGTAGAGCTGTAATAGGCAGCCTTGAACCATTCATTGAGCGTTGGGATCCAATACCTTGCACCGGGGTTCTTGGTTTCCAATCCCTTGGCGGTATCTCCGTTCAATGTATAAGCCCCGTCCTCGGTCGTGCGCGGCCCTTCCGGGGCAAGAGGCTGCCCGTTGTGAAGCCAATTGCAGAAACGGGCGGCATTGAGCCGGCTTACCATTGCAATCGGGTTGCGGCCACTCCCGATGACCGAGTAAGTGAAGAGACCGCCGGTGGTCGCGGATTGGAGGATGCCGGCAATATTGAGGTTGGTCGCCATGGTGGGGGTATAAAGGCCGTAGGGGTCTTTTTTGGCGACAGCGTTCAGGAAGGTCGTGTACTGGGAAACGGTGATGTCATCCCTGCCGATGGAGTAGAGATAGTTTACGTTGCCGAGGCCGGTGGCGGGGTCGGCCAGATTGCCCGTGGCGCTGATTTCCACGAATCTGACGTCGATCCGGACCTGGGCCGGCTTAACTCCGAATGTCGCGCCACGGGTCGTGAAGATTGATGCGGTCAGCGCGGCTGACACGAGGAGGAGGGACAGTTTGGTTCTCATCGTATGCGAATCGCGGCATGGTATATCGCCGGACGGATGAGAATTTGAGGTTCGGAAACGGGGGTGGGTTTCCGGAGACGACGGAACTGGGGCGTCTGTAGTTCAAAGCCGATTGAGTTACGGCGGGAATCCCCGCATGGGCCAGCGGCCCATGGCTACAATTTCGCGGCGATGAATTTCTCGAGCTTGACGATGTCGGCGGAGAATTTGCGGATGCCTTCGGCGGTTTTTTCGGTGGCCATGGCGTCTTCGTTCATCAGGAAACGGAAGGTCTTTTCGTCGAGGTTCAGGCGATTGATTTCGGCGGTTTTCGAGGCTTCAGGGTTCAGCTTCCGGATGAGGGGGTCGTAGGTCTCGGCGAGTTTTCCGAGGAGCTCGGGGGAAATGGTAAGGAGGTCGCACCCGGCGAGCTCAACGATCTGGCTGGTGTTGCGGAAGCTGGCGCCCATGACCTCGGTGGCGTAGCCGAATTTCTTGTAGTAGGCGTAGATTTCGGTGACGGATTTTACGCCAGGGTCCTCGGGGCCGGTGAAATCGCGCTTCATGGCGGCCTTGTACCAATCGTAAATGCGGCCGACGAAGGGGGAGACGAGCTGGACCCGGGCCTCGGCGCAACGGACGGCTTGCGGGAGGGAGAAGAGGAGGGTGAGATTGCAGTGGATGCCGTCCTTTTGCAGGACTTCGGCGGCGTGGATGCCTTCCCAGGTGGAGGCGATCTTGATGAGGACGCGATCGCGGGAGGTTCCTGATTTCTCGTAGAGATCGATGAGGTGG
>Ga0182030_10008945_pt1 | contig 20602 bp, 14 predicted proteins | sample 812S3MmetaG_FD_121299 | JGI IMG/M metagenome (GOLD analysis project Ga0182030, IMG submission 121299) | Permafrost microbial communities from Stordalen Mire, Sweden - 812S3M metaG (Illumina Assembly) | ecosystem: Environmental > Terrestrial > Soil > Wetlands > Permafrost | place: Sweden... | reverse complement strand
CTGAATCGCAACGGCGCGGAACTCAGAACTGTGCTGTCCTTGCCGAAGCGGAGACCGTTCTGATTAAGGATCCACGTCACGCCGTTCCGGGGAACGTGAAACGGCCACAGGCCCAACATTAGGGTCGTACACAACACCCCGATGCAAAGAAATGTAAGAAGATAACGCGTCGATGATCGGTCTAGCGTCGGCTTCAGAAAGCCGTTGAGTCTCCTAGGAGGCATTTACCAGGTGGTATGGCGGGCACGCCGGAATCTTGAGGGTGTCTCCACGACGACTGGGAACGGACGAATACCGGACAAGGGCACATTCGCCGCCAAAATAGAAGTATAGCTTATCGAAACGCACGAGTCCTAGGGCGTGGGAACAGTGGCCGTAACCGGACTGGAATTCGCACTCGTGCTGGTGCCGGCGACCGTTGCGACAACGTAGTAGTAGGTTGTTCCCGAAGCTACCGTGGTATCGACGTAGCTGAGAGTCGAAGCGCTCACCGTGGTGAGCGGAGTGAAAGGCCCGCTCGACGAAGTGCCCCGGGAAACTTGGTATCCGGTGATTCCGGAAGAAGTGCTAGCTGCCCAGGTCAAGGAGACCACATGAAGACCGGTGCTTACGAGGCACGTTTGTCCCATTGACGCGTTGATCACCCGCTGCACGATAATCGCGTTACACACGCCGGCGCCGGCGATGTTGACGCTGGATGTGCAAGCAGACGGAGTGAGAGTCATATTGACGGCGGCCTGCACATCCGACTGGTCGACAGTTCCGAACGGCGCCACCAAATCACAGGCATTGGCGGGTGTGCCCGAAGTTCCGGAACTGCCGGAACTGGCCTTAAAGGAAACAGTGCTGCTGGCAAACGTCCCGGAACTGGTGTTCCATTGTGGCGCGTAGGTCCCGGCCGACGACGTAATCATGTGCGCCCAGCCCGTTCCGAAGAATGTGGCGTCGCTGGTGAAACCGCCAGAGGCAAGCCCGGTGAGGGAGCCCGATGGAACGAGCGTCGAGATAATCACCTCGGAGGCCGAGGTGGTTGTCACCGAAGCTCCCGACGGGGTGGCGGTCGCGGCCTGGTTGCTCAATACAGACGTCTGGTCGAGCGGCGCTGTGGTATCGACGCCTGAAAACTCCCAAATGACGGCACCGCCGCTCGTTGCCGCCGGGTTAGGGGTAATCGTCAACGTGGTCGCACCGGCGGTGCTGTTCTTGGCGTACCAGATATCGACCATGTCTTCCGATGTGAGGGCAGACAGAGCACTTCCCGCCTCTGTGTAGGAGTTGCCCGCGTTGTCCGCGATGCTGCTAACAGTGGGCTGGGCTCCCCAACTGGAGGACCACGCGACAACGATCAGGTGACCGCTCCCAGTTGCGGGAATGGTGCAGGTAGTGGCCGGAAATACGCCGGTTCCGCAAGTTGTCGCGCTCACCATCGCGATTTGGGCAGAGGCAGCCGCAGGAAGCAGTGCAGCGATCGGAATGAGAGCCCAGAGAGGCGTTTTAGAAACCACAGTTGCCATCCTTTCTCGGCGAATTGCAAAAGCCGGGAGTGATCGTACCGATCTCAAGGCAGCGGGCTGAGACCTTCGTCGGCACCCGCGACGCAAGGCATTGGGGCAAGTATTCCATTATGATACCAGGCGGAGGCAATTTCGTGCCTCCAGACCTATTATCCTAACGGTGTGAATTGGGCCACAATATGGCGAATGGTTAGGATACCGTTGTTAACCGGTTTCGACATTGACGGATCTCGACCTGGGCAGAGCATGACGGAATCGTACGGATGTTTTGCGCCCTTCATCGAAGGTTCGGCCGCGGGGTCCAGATCATCGAGATACGCACAGCGCTTTCTGAGAGATTGGAGGCGGCTGTCTGCAGCCCTCCCGAATAGCTCAAGTAGCTGTATTGCAATGACATGGCGAGATGAGGTCCGAAGCCCCGGTTGGCGCCTGCCGCTGCCTGCCAACCCGAAGTATTCGTCAGAACGCTGCCCTGCAACTGTTGCCAGCTGAGGCTGCCCTGCAACGACCAACGACTTCCCGGACGTCGCCATCGCCAAGCGATCGTGGAAGTGTTGCTGGAGGAGGCCCCCAAGCCATAAGAATCCGCCACGGTGTGATCGAAGGAGCCCAATATCGTGTTCGTGGCGGTCTTGAAGCCTAGACTGCCACCGATTGCCGGGAGCGGTTTGGTCGCGATTGGAAACGCCGTCTGGCGTATCGCGTTGGTTACTCCCGCTCCTCCGTGAAGTTGGACGATCCACTGTTTACCGAATGTGCGCCCGAAGGTGGCCAGGGAGGTTGTTGTGATGGCATCTTCGATCGACGACGAGGTCCAACTGGAAACCACGCTGGCTCCAAGTTGAGACGTGGGAGAGAGGGAATATGAGATGGTCGCGCCTGCTGTTCCCGAGGTAGTATTCGATAGGATTGCCGTATTGGCCACGTTCAAAGGCTGATTTTGCGAAACATATTCGCTGTATCCGCCACCGGCGCTGAACGTGACAGAAAGACGGGGCGAAAAGGTATGGGACAAATTGCCGTGCGCGGATGAGGTGAGCATCCGTTGTCCATAGAGCAGGTTGGCCAGCGGCGACTGAACGAGCGCGGAATTCGTGAGCGCTACACCCAATTGCTGGTTTCCGGTGAAGTTTCCAGACAGCAGGGCGCCAGATAGCTGGCCAAAACTGGATGGCACCGACGCCACCGTGCTCAGCGCGGCGGGAGCGAACAGGGACTCTTGCTGGGTCGTGTAATTGACCGCGGCCGTGAAACCTAGGGTCCAGAGAGGTGTCAGCTTTCGGCTGATATTGAAAGAGGCCGAATGGTTGAGCGCGTCCAAGGAGGAGTATCGAACCTGGGCCGTGTAGGAAGGATTGTAGCTCAACGAGAATGTGGTTCGCTCTGTAAATTTCGACCAGTTAAAGTCGATGCTTCCACCCAAGCCGAAATCGGAAGGCAAGTTTGCCGCGCCCGTCTGCGCCGCGCTGCCGGCCCCTGGGAGACCGTGTGAGTAATACGCACCATAAGCAGAGACAGAGACGATTTGCGGCCCTGCCAAGGGCATAGTGCTGGCCCCCTCGGTTGCGGTTGCGGCTGGAGAATTCCCGGTCTGTGCCCGTAATGCGACCGATGTCCAACCGAAGATGAGAACGGTAAGGCAAGCGAATGCGCGACCGGTCGACATTGGGTGTGTCATTTGCTCGGTACGCCTCTTCCTCGCGGCCTTGGCACGCAATCGGAAGAAGCATTCGAGCCAGGGCTGAAAAGGACGTTCGTTCTTACCGGGACGAAGTACCCCTCTACCGATGCGCCCAGAGAGGAACCGATCGCAATTGGCGCCGCGGTGGTGCCCGGGACCAGCAGCACAGTGAGCTTTGCGATCACTCCATTGCCGATCGTATTCGAATTGGCCCCAACCGCCAGGCAGTTGAATACGTCAGCGTTTCGGTGGCACATGGCGGTCTTCCCGGACGAAATCAGTGTTGCCCCATCGTCCACAGTCAGATTCTGAGTGCTGGACGACTGCAATTGAAAGGTCCATTGTACTGCCGCCGGCCCTTTTCCTTGAGCGGAAATTAACGAAAGTTCCATCGAGGCGGTGCCATCCGTCGAAAATATGGGAGGGGAGAGTACCAGGCACGATTGCGCATTTACCTCGGACACCCATAAAACGAGCGGCAGATATCGGAGCAACTGCAAGGTAGGGCCTCGGAATATGGACACTTTCACTGCGCACCTGTGGGCATCTGATTCAGGGCTGCCCGCGCGCTGTCGGCATATGGAAAATGCGGATCGGAGTCGAGGGCCGCCCGTAAAGACTGTCTCGCCGGATTGAACTGCCGAGCGGCCATATAGGCCATGCCCAAGTGATAGCGATAAATAGGGTTACTGGGAACCTTTCGGGCCGAGTCCTTTAATTGCACCAGGGCGGCGTCGAGAGACCCCAACTTGTAATAGGCCCATCCCAGTGCATCGGCGGTGATGGGAGATTCCGGCATCTTTTGCTTGGCACCTTGCGCCAGTGCGACAGCGCTATTGAGGTCGCCGCCGTGCTCTAGATACAGGAAGGCAAGCTCGTCGGCAATCAGCGGCGCGCTGCCGTCAATTTCGTGGGCCTTCTCGCAAAGCCGCTTGGCCTCACTCCAGTTGCCTTCCTTTTCGTATTGAGTCACCAGTGCCATGTAGTTTATGACATTGCGCGGAAAGGTCGCAATTGCGGTGCGAAGATCGGCTTTTGCCTCCTCGGACTGCCCTCGCGCGAAGGCGATGTTGGCGAGCAGGGTGTATGCATCCGGCGTCTTGGGATCTAATTGCAGGGCAGTGTGCACGCTGGCTTCCGATTGCGGCAGATTGTTGAGGTTGAAATAGGCAAGCCCCAGCAAGAAGTGCAAGGCGGCGCTCTGCGGGTACTGCTGAACCAGATTCTCCAGGCGCTTTGCGGCTTCGTTGCCACGTCCCTGGCGGGCATAGACATGCAGAAGCACCGCCAAAGCGGCCGGGGATGCCGGGTCGCGTTTCAATACGTTTTCGAGTACTCCTTCGGCTTGATGCAGGTCGTCTTTGGCGACGAGAGCGCGGGCACCGGCCATATTGGCCGAAAGCATGTTTGGATCGCCTTTGCGGGCGTTGTCAGCCTGCCGGGAAGCCTCAATATAATCTCCGGTCATGGCGTCCAAACCGGCCAAGGCGCCGGCGGCCTGAGCCATTTGTGGGCGAAGTTCCAAAGCCCGGTTGAAAGATGCCTTGGCCAAATCCGGGAAGTGCGCGGATTGCTGCGCCAACCCCAAGAAATAATAGGCATTCGGCGAATTCGGCGCTGCCTTGACCGCGTTTTGCAGTGTTTCGATTGCCTTGTCGTAGGTCCGTTGCGTCAGCAGGATTCTACCCCTCAAGAGCAACCCCTGCGGATCCGCAGGGTTGGCGTGGAGAATCGATTCAACCACGGGCGATGCATCCGCAATCCGATTGAGATCGAGCAAAATCTCAGCTAGGGAGGCCTTAACGGCAACATCTTTGGGGTGAGACGTTGACAATCCTTGGAATTCAGCCAACGCCTTATCTCTTTGGCCAACCGATACATAGAAGGCGCCCAAAGATCGGTACGCGTCGGGATTGTCCGGTGCGATCGACTTTAGAGCTGAATAGGTGCTTTCCGCGTCTGCCGTTCTCCCCAGTGCCAAATAGGTTCTGGCGAGGAAGATCCTTGGAGCAATCGAGTGGGCGTCCAGTTCGCAGGCGGAGCGCAGTTCATCTTCGGCTTGGGCCAATTTACCCGTTGAAAAATCAAACTGACCAAGCGCTTCGTGCGCCGGGGCGGATTTCGGGTTGTTTTCGACCGCTTTTTTGTACGCGCCTTCAGCTTCGGAAAGTTGTCCGGCCGCACGATATGCCGCCCCCAGTGCGCCGTAGTTCTGAACCCGCTGGGGATCGAGCTCGACGAGCTTTTGAAATTCTGCAATTGCCTTCCCGTAATCTGCCGCCAGGGTGTATCTTTCCGCCAGGAGAGCATGGGCCCGGATATTTGCTGGGTCGGATTCAAGAATCTTCTTCGCAATCGCCTGGGCCTCGTCCAGTTTGAGACCGTTGAGCAGCAAAGTTGCCAGTGCGAGCTGGGCAGGTTGGTTGGCTGGATCTAGAGTAACTGCTTCGTTCAGTTCACGATAGGCTTGATCCGGCTTTCTGAGGACCAGGTATGCCGAGCCTAATTGGTAGTGCGCAACTGCGAATCGGGGATCGATTCCCAAAGCGTTGCGAAATTCAATAACTGCTTCCTGATATTTGCCGGATTTGACGTATTCCTCGCCCTGATGCAGGTATTTGAGTTTCTGCCTGTTTGGATCAGCGCGACATGACGTCAGAAGAGCACCGTTAAGAATCAAGAAAGTCGTCGACAGCGCTACTGATGCTAGGGGTTTCATCGCGATTGAGCGAACTGCATGCGAGCATGTTAAGGGCCGGATGCAACTCGAACCTTTTGTCGTATGGGGGAGGTCAGACGAAGACGGATCGCCCCAAAAACTTGAAAATCTACCCAAGCCGTTGTACAGGGTGAGCGTTGAGATTCACGGAAAATGTCCTAAGAATCGGCGCTCTGGCGACAGATTTCCTTTCTGTTGGGTCCGAAAGAAGCCAGGAATCCCAAACGCGATCTTTGATTTCCCGGAAAAAACGTGGGAAAGATAGCGTAATCATTTCCGCAAAAAGTACTATACTGCATTTTATTTCAATGACTTGCGGTTTGGCGCGTCACGTGCTAGATATGGCCTTGATCGTTCCAGAAGCCAGGAGAATTGTTATTCTCTTTGGAGGTTCGGGACGGCGACAACGGCAGCTTGCTGGGAAAGCCAATTTTCCCCATTCTGCTGTCTCGGAGTTTTGAATCGGAGGTTAGAGAGGACATGAAGATAAAGAGTTCCTTGATGTTGGGCGGAATGCTGGTGGCACTTTCCGCGATTGCGCTCGCAGACGATAGTCTCACGCTCACGGGAGCCAACCCAGGCCTAGTGAGTATGGGAGGGGTTTACACCAGTCCGTACGTCGGGACAATTACCGGCGTCGGTAGCGGTATCAACATCATTTGCGATGACTTTACCGACGAGGTCTACCTGGGCGAGACCTGGAATGTGATTCCCACCAATTTCGCCCAAATGTCGACCACCGGGACAGCAAATCAAAGTGTTCTGTGGGACACCGGGGCGACGGCTCTTACACAAGCACAAGGCTACTTGACCGTAGCGATTTTGGCATCGCAGTTGCTTTCCATCAACTCCTCTTCCACACAGGCCGAGGATCTGAGCTTTGCGATATGGGACGTTTTTAATCCCGGTTCTTCTACCGGGCTCGGCGATTCCAACAATATCAACAACCTCCTGCTGGCTGCACAAAGTACGGCAACTACAGATCTTTCAACCGCAGGTCAAAGTATACAATCGGCACTCAGTGCGGTGAACATTTCGAACATGACGATTTACACGGCTGACCCGAAAGGTACAGTCAACGGTGTTTCTCCTGCTGTCACGAGCTGCCCGGCCGGTACCTGCGGACAACCGCAAGAATTCGTTACAGTTAGTATGCCTGAGCCCAGTTCATGGGGACTTCTGACCGTTGACTTGGCCGCTGTCTTAGGGATAGTACTGTTCTTTAGGCGACGAAGCGCCCCAAATCCTAGTCGTTAGGCTCTTCCCCCGAATTAACCGAAGAAAACCGGTCCCATGCAAAAGCATGGGACCGGTTCGTTTTTTGTCTCCTGTTTCCTATTTCTTGAGAGCCCGCTACGGATATAGTGAAGAGCAAACGCAATTTTGTGTTCGTCCTCTGACCAAGTGTCGGTGGCGGCGAAAAAGGGGGCCAGTTTGGCGGGCGAAAGGGAGCCAGTGGTGCGGTTACGCTATGGCCTTTTTGGCCGCGCGAGCGGCCCCTCATAGCTCTGTGTTCGTTTTCTTAGTGGGGGTCCAGTTTGGCTCCCAGTTTCTGCGTCCGCGTAGACGCCTTGGGAGACCGACGACGGCTCAGGGCCGACGTGGAGCCCGGCGCTCCGCAGGGCCGCTGGCCCCGCGAGTCCTAACGCCCCCGTAAGCGTTTGACACCCGAGAAACAGGGGCTGAGATCTACCACCGCCTGGTTCATCTTCTGTGTCCAGTTGCCCTGCGGCAACTGCACCACAGCCTTGCTGCGCTGTGCGAGTCGCTTGACGTGATCTCATGATTTCCGAAGTCCGGCATCGTGTCAAGGAAAATCTTTCGGCGACCTTCATAGGGTCGTGTTGGTCCCCCTCGACCGCCACTGAGGATTAGCGGACTGGTCCCCGCTGGCCCGCCAAAATGGCCCCCTCTCCCGCCGCCGCTAACAACCAAGGAAGGATTTTCGACCGAGGCCTTGTCGGGCTGTCAACTGGGAAAGTCGCTGTTAACCAAAGATGGTATCGACATCGCGTTCTGTCCGTACTAGTATTCTGACATGGGTACTCACCTTGCGCCTCTGCCGGCTACTACTGTCCGGCCCGAACAGAACCAGGCTTTCTCGTTCAGGAACGGTCGGGAGCAATTTGTTGAGGCACCAGCGTGCCGCAATCGTTCTGGACGGGGCATCCTCACCGGCTTACTCTTAGGCGCAGGAATGTGGGCCGCGATTCTGAAGCTTACGGGCGTCATTAAGCTGTAGGCCAGCGCTGTTCCGTCGAGAAATCCAGCCATCCCCAACGGCAAATTGTTCCCACCCCACAATCGCGTTACGCAGCCCTTGCGAACCAATTCAGATCAGAACAGAGCAGTTAGGAGTCCTTCCTACCTGGCACCTTCCTGAGCATCCACAACAGCAACCCCAGTACCGCGACAGCGAGAACGGCGAACGGCAACCCACCCTGCCGATGAAGCTGCCCGTGGAAAAACTCCGGGTTTACATGAATCCCGAGCCAGGCGATCGTCACAATCCGAACAGCATTCTTGAAAATCGCGATTGGAAAAATACACGCCACGAAAACGACCTTCTTCCAAATCCCGGGCAGAAGAAAATGCTGCAACAATAGCCCCGCGATTAAGAGCGCCAGAGCGGAGTGAATTCCACTGCACTGTTCCGCTACCTCGATGTCTACTCCGGGCAGAGAGAACCGGAAGCCGCTTCGCATTATTGGCACACCTACCAGGCGGAACAGCAAGTCGCACATCTCCGCGGAACCCCTTTGCAACAAGGAGACTGTGTAGTTGCCCAAGCTCACCGGGATTGGGATCATCAGTACCAGAAAGAGCAGGGGAAACAGCCCTTCCTGAAAAGCGGCGGTCCCGTAGAAAAGAACGAAGCCGGCTATCCATACCAACACGATCAGGGCGGCAACGCTAGACAGATAGTCGGTGTGGTTCAGGTGGGAAATCGGGGCTCTTAAGCTGTACCAAAGGATCGCCACGATCAGAAGGAGTGGCACTCCAATGCTGGAACAGTAGTGGACAGAGCGGAAGATTCGATGGTGATGCAGTACGAGGAGGCCCGCAGTGATCAGCGGAATCAGAACGATATGTGAGGAACGCTCGTCCTGGAACGAAAGGCTCGCCAAGCCACGCAACACCTGCCAAAACGCCCCGACCGATAGCAGCCAGAACCCCAGGGGATAGACGTGCACGTTTTGGCTGCGGGGCGGACCTGAAGGTTCAATCCTCCTGGTTTCTTCTGTTGTCGTATCCATATTGGTAGTACAGATGATTCCGGGCCTCTACGCCGTTGAGAACAATACCCACGATGTTCTTCTTTCCCAGCAGTTCAATGGTCTGCTCGACTGCCTCTCGTGGAGTCTGCCCGGCCCGTACTACCAATAGGGTAGCGTCGACGTGCTGCTGAAGCGATAGGGAATCGGTCAGAGGGATTACCGGCGGGGAATCGATCAGAATCCAATCGAAACTAGGCACGAGCGCTTGCATGATTTGACCGAATGCGGGGGCCTGCAGCAGTTCCGTCGGGTTCCTGCGGGGTTCTCCCGCCGGCAAAAGGTACCAACCCAGGGGCTCAATCCGGCGAATGGCAGAGAACGGTGCAATTCCATCGGTAAGGCACTCGGTGAGGCCGGCCCAAGGCTTCAATTTGAGGATTTCTGCCAGGCAGGAGTGGTGCAGATCAGATTCCACAACCAGAACCTTATGCTTTCCCCGTTCTGCGAGCGCCGTAGCGAGGTTCAGCGTGACCGTCGACTTTCCATCGTGAGCCAAGGCTCCGGTGATCAGAAGTTTCTTGAGTTTTCCGGTGCGCCAGTGCTCCTTAAGGCGCATCCGCAAGAGTCGATAGCGGTCGGCTGCCGGACTGCGCGGATCGGAGTAGTAGGCAAGCCGCATTTCGGAACTGATGTGCGCTTCCTCGGCTAGAAACTCCGGAAATGTGGGTGCCTCAACAACGGCGGTAGTGGCTGCTGCTTCAATTCTGTCGTTAACCGTGGCTGTCGAAGCGGCTAGCGGAATCTGTTCCCGGGTTGAGGGCCTGTGCAAGAGGTTTCGGATATGGCTCATTTCATTCTCGCTGGGTTCATTTTAGCTGGGTTTTGTACACAAATAACTGGGCAGCGAGTACTACTATAACCATCGCCGACGCGGCAGCCCATTGGAACAAATTGCGCCATTTCTTGCGCCGTTTTTCTCGAGCCGTAGGGAGCAATGGAATTCCCAGTACAAAGGGCGGCGAAAGATGCTTAATTAGTTCGGCTTCGGTTTGATAGGACGTATCCCGCAGTTCCATCAGGACTGCCAGCGCCAATCCCAGTGCGAGGCCGCCGCCCGCACCTCCGAGGCTAATCATGACCCGTTTCGGGGAGGACGGCACGATTGGCAGACTCGCGGGGTCTATCAGCCGGAACTGCTGTCCTCCTTGTTGCTTTTCTAAATTGGTTGCGAGTTGCGATTCCTGTTCCTTCTTTTGGAGTTCGGCATACTGGGTGCGGAGCACCTCCGTGTCTCGCAGGATACTGGCTTCCTGCTGTTCCCGAACCGGCGTCTGATTCAGCCGATTCTCGTACTGAGTAATCGACGCTTTCAATCGAGCCTCATCTCGGGTGAGGTTCTCGATCTGCATGCGGTTCGCCTCGAGGCCGCTGCGAAGTTGGGCGACCACAGGGTCATCCGTTGGTTCAACGGGTTGAGGAGCGCCACCGGCTGGCCGGGTGGGCAGCACCTTTTCAGGAGGCGGAACCGCGGCTAATGCATGCTTAAGCTTCTCTTGGGCTTCTGCAATGTCTCGCTGGTTCCTGATCACATCAGGGTGTTGGGGCGTGTAGCCCTTGCTCAGTAGGCTAGATCTCTGTGATTCCAAAAGCGCAAGGTTGCTCTGAGCAGCCTGAACCGGACTCACAGTTTGAGCGGTAGGGTTGCCAGGCAGAAATACGGGAGCTCCGGCGTCTGCCAGAGAGCGGCGCCGTGGAGTCGCTTCCAACTGCGCCTGTAGCAAGACGCGCTGCTGCTGGGCGTTCTCCAGGCTCGTCATGGTATTCGATAGTTGGCTTTGCAGGCCGGTCAGGATCCCCAGGTTTCCCGCTTGCTGTTCCGGAAGTTCCCCGACGTGACCTAGCTTGAAGTCCCTTAGCTTTCCTTCCTGTGCCTCCAATTCTCTGCCCTTTTCTTCGACCTGCCGATGTAAGAAATCGGTAGTGTTGGTAGATTGTTCGGCTTGAGTTCGCAGGTACTCGTTTGTGAAAAGGGATGTGAGGTTGTTGGTGACCTGCTGAGCGAGGAGACCATTTTCTGTGGTGAACGAGATCTTGAACGAATCGAAATCCTTTTGCCGCGGTAGGGGATTCTCAATCGTTGGAGTGATTTCGATGTTCTTCAGCATCAGAGCGACCAACTCTTCCGGAGCCAGTCGCCGTCTCTGTTTGGGGTAGAGACCGAATTCATCGATCATTCGCAGCAATTGAGTCCGGGATAGAACCTGCTGCTTCATCGCCTGTAGGGCGGAGTTAAGGTCCACGTCGCTATTCGGGACTACATAGCGCTGAGGAACTTGCTGTTGGACAACCAAAAGTGTGGCCGTTGAAGTGAAATGATTTGGAATGAACGAAAGTGCGCCTACGGTGGCCAGCGCAACGCAAAAGAACGGCAGAATAATCCACCACCGGCGCCTGGTGAGAAATCCGAAGGCTTTACCAATGGTTTCGTTTAAGTTTAAACTACCAGCATCTTCAATTTCAGGCAAGTTCTTTATCTCCGGACGGTAAGGTCACACGGCAGCAACAGTTTTCCGTTTTATCGGCCACCAGGGGACTCATTATCGCACGTCACTTGCCACTGCGGCCCTAACATAAGCTGCTTAGTTTCAGATGGATGCACTGGTTCGTCTGCGCGCATGGCAGAGGCATCAGATCAGAATGGGAAGACGAATGGGAATTTTCTCCTATTTGTGGGGCCGCTGCGCGAATGTCTGACCGCAATCGCGCAATCGCCAAGGGCCTTGTGACGTCTTCCGTAGTAGGCTAACATTCACGTAATGCTGTTCAGACTGGCTCCAAGGGGACGAATCGTCGTATTTTCGTGTCTCATAGTGGCAGTGGCAAATGCCGCTCCGCCAAGCGGCAGCGCGCCCGCCGCCGGTTGGAATCCCAAGGCCGCCGCCACGTACCTAGATCGCAGAATCGATTGGTGGATGAACTGGCCAGGCGCCGCTCGCGACCATGGTACATTTTGCGTTTCGTGCCACACGGTAGTGGCTTACGTCCTGACCCGCCCAAAACTTCGATCGACCGAGGAAAAAACACCGTCCGCAGGCGAACGCCGCTGCCTCGACAATGTCACCAAGCGGGTGCGGCTTTGGAAAGAAGTCAAGCCATTCTACGGCGGCGCCAATTCCGAACCTTCTCGAAGCACCGAAGCGGTGCTGAACGCACTAATCCTCGCGAGTCGCGACAATCTGGACGGCGCAATGAACAGTGACACGGTAGCGGCGTTTGCGAATATGTGGGATGTTCAAGTGACCGGCGGAACCGCAAAGGGCTCCTGGCAATGGATTCAATTTAACAACGAGCCGTGGGAGGCGCACGACTCGCAATACTACGGGGCCGCTATGGCAGCGATCGCGGTCGGTTCGGCGCCCGGAAGCTACCGCTCTGCTACGGAAGCTCAGACGAGGATCGAGTGGCTCCGCGAATATCTCAATCGCGAGCTTACCAAACAATCTCCCATTAACCAGGCAGTGGTACTTTGGGCGTCAGCGCACTGGCCGGGCCTTCTGGCAAAGGAACAACGTAGCGCGCTCATCAACTATTTCTTGACGAAACAGCAGGCAGATGGGGGCTGGAGTCTCGCTTCTCTCGTATGGACGTGGCGCGACTGGAGTCTCATCTCTCTCACCAAGTTGTATGCCCGCTCGGAAGCCACACCGCTGAATCCGAAGAGCGACGGATACGCCACGGGCCTGATGACTTTCGCCCTCGAACAGTCGGGGGTCTCGCCCGAAGAGAAACACATAAAGCGGGCGCGCACCTGGCTGATTGACAATCAGAACAAAAAGGACGGTCGATGGCCAGCTTACTCGGTAAATGGAAAGCGCGATCACTCCTACGGCGAAGGCCTTTTCATGGACGACGCTGCTACGGCATACGCCGTGCTCGCGCTGACTGTAAAATGAAGTCCACGGCGCACTGGGGACAGGATTAGCCACAAGAATGAATTACCGCTATCAGCAGCTAATTGGTGGGAAATGGCGGGATGCGTCTGACCACGGAACCTGGGATGTGATCAATCCAGCCACCGAGCAGGCCATCCGGACCGTGCCCTTTGGCGCGGCCGAAGACTGCCGGATGGCGATCGACGCGGCCGACGCAGCTTTTCCCAGATGGTCGCAAAAGACGGCTTACGAGCGGGCTGGGTACTTGAAACGTGCTTCCGAGTTGATGCGGGAACGAAACGCGGACCTCGCTCACACCACCGTACTGGAGAGTGGCAAGCCTCTAGCGCAAGCCAAGGCTGAATGGGGCGTTGCCGCGGATCTTTTCGAATGGTTCAGCGAGGCGGCGAAGCGAGCTTACGGAAGGTGGGTTCCGTCTCGGAATCCCTCCAAACGGCAGTTGGTGATCAAGCAGCCGGTGGGCGTGGTTGGGTTGATTACCGCGTGGAATTTCCCGGCGTACAATATCGCGCGCGCTGGTGCGGCCGCACTGGCAGCGGGGTGCACAGTCGTGATCCGGCCGTCTGAGTACACTCCGCTCACTGCGATGGAGATGGCGAATATTCTGCTTGAAGCGGGTCTCTCAGAAGGCGAAATCAATTTGATCAATGGGGAGCCCGAGAGCATGGGACAGGAGATGCTGCGCCACCCGAAGTGTGCCAAGCTCCATTTCACCGGCAGTCAACGTGTTGGCAAATTGCTCATGGACGGGGCGTCGAAGACCGTGACTCGCCTCTCGCTGGAGCTTGGTGGCAATGCGCCTATACTGATCTTTCCTGATATCGATCTCGAAAAAGTTGCGGCGGGGGCTGTGGCGGCCAAGTTTCGGAATGGAGGCCAGGTCTGTATTTCGCCCCAGCGCTTTTTCATACACCAGACAATAGCCGATAAGTTCATCGATTGCGTGAGCTCCCTCGTGTCAAAACTGCGCGTCGGAGACGGTCTGGAGCCGGAAACGAACGTGGGGCCGCTGATCAACGCACGTCAACGTGACCGGGTAGAAGAAATGGTAGGGACCGCCCGCACCTCCGGCGCGGCTATCGCTGTCGGGGGAAAACGTCCGAAGGACCGGCCACAGGGCTTTTTCTTCGAGCCGACCGTCGTCACCGGCGTGCCGATGGGAGCCTCGCTGCTTGAAAACGAGATCTTCGGCCCAGTAATGCCAATCGCAACGTTTGGGGATATGGACCAGGCGATCGAGCAGGCGAATGGCACGCGCTTCGGGTTATCCGCCTACGTCTGGACGAACGACTTGCGGGTTGCAATGCGGGCAGCGGAGCGCCTTGAGTTCGGTATGGTGGGGGTAAACGAATGGACTCCGCAAAGCAGCGAGGTGCCGTTTGTGGGGTGGAAGGAGAGCGGTCTAGGGCGTGAATCCGGGGCGGAGGGTCTGGAGGAGTATTTGGAGACGAAGTTGATTGCGTTCGGCGGAATCTTGTAGACGCGAACTTTGGGCCGGTCGCGTCTCAGAAGCCGCGTTTGATGCAGAGATAGGGAAACAGCGGGAGTTCCGCGAGGCCCGGCAGCGGGTCATCTCGGCTAAACACGGACTCTACATCAAAGTCCTTCAAGGATCGCAAGTAGGGACGCCACTCTTGACGGCCACCCAGGATTTCCGAAATCCCGGTGGGCAGGTCAGTCATCAAACGAATCCATCGAACCCCAGGACGTCCGCGAGACTCCGGTGCGGTTTCACCAAGCTGATCGGCAAATAGAAGGTAAGGGAAGTCGACACCCGCTCCCTGACCTAGACTGTGATAGCCCCAGGTACGCGCATTGAAGTCGAGCAGCCTGTATTTCCCGTCTCGGGGATCGAGCTTATACTCGAGCTCCACGAGTCCGTAATATTCGATCGCTCTGAGGAATCGTTCCGAAAGATCCTCTAGAACCGGCAGCTCTATTGTCTCGACGAAAGTGCTGGCGCGCCCGAATTCCGGTGGATGCTGCCGGCGCCGCTGTACCACCATTTTGCCGACTGCCCTGCCCTCTTTGAAGAAAGCGCAATAGGCAAACTGCTGCCTTCCATCGCCGGGTATCAAATCCTGGATCATTACCTCGCCCCGACCGACCACTTGTTGAGCTCGCAGAAACAGAGTCCGCAATTCTGCGCGGGTATTCGCACGCCACGCCTTCGCCTTGGTAGCGTAAAAAAACTCTTCTTTTACGGTCGGCTTGACCGCGAACGGAGGATCAATGTCGACTTGATCGAGATCCTCGACGCGATTGACATACCAGGTTCGAGGCGTTGCGATGCCCAGTTCTTCAGCCAGCCGGTAGGTGTTGCCTTTGTCCCACGCCCATTTCACAGTCTCCCACGGGGGGGTTGGGATGCGGAATCGTTGGCACAGTTGAGCACGGTTGCGAGCCAGAGCCGCTACAGTTTCGTCGCGGGTTGGGTACACAACCCAGCCGTTGAGGCCAAAACGCTGTTCCACCGCGCAAATCGCTGCAATAGTTTGGTCCTCATGGCGGAGACTCGGCACCGTAACATGGTGGGTGGTGTATCGGGAGAACCGGGAAATGGATTTTTCATCATCTACCACGCAGACCGGTATTCCATGGCGCCCGAGGCTGCGGACGATCCCCAATCCCTGGTAGTCGCCCCCGATTACAACTGCACCCACGGGTCGGTGGGACGTTCGACTGGAAGGCGGATCCATTGAATGGCTCGGCGTCTGTAGTGACTCTGGATGAAGCATCCCGCTACTTTGGCTGTCGTTGTCTGGCGATCACATTTATTAGGGCACGCGATGCATATCCGGCGCCGGATACAAACTGCATGAGAGGTCCGAAGCTCCACGCGGCCGGCGCTCCCAGTATATGCAATCCCGGCACCGAGGTTTCCATCGCAGTTCGAAGCACCGGGTACCCTTCGAAGCGTTCGATCGAGCCTAAGGTCTCGGGAGGCAAGAAGTCGTATTTGGAAATGTCCACCCGGTATCCCGTCCCCAATAGAACATGGTCGGCCGCTTCTTCCCTGCCGTCATCGAGTTTAACTTTGACCCCTCCGCCACAAGCCTTCGCCGAAATTACGTTCCGCCCGAGTTCCAGAGGTACGGATTGCAGCCGCTCAACCAGCCACCGGGCTCCAGCGGGTCTGACACATCGCTTCCGGAGCTTATCCTGGATTGGGCGTGGCAATCTCTTGACAAGGTGCGGACGGGCCATGAGCTGGCTCAGTCCCGCGGGACCCACGTCAGTGGGCGCATAGAGAAGGGTGCGGATGAATTTGCCGGAACCGTGGTGCAGTGTCTTCGAGAGGCGCCCCTGTAGCCAGTGAACTTGCGGTGCACGGGCAATCACTCGGACGTCAGCACCTGCCTCTTTCAGCAGAGCGGCGGATTCCAGGGCGCTCTGGCCGCTGCCTAGGATCAATACCTTCCGGCCAGCGAACCGCCCAAAGTTCCGGTGGGCGCTGGTATGAGACGCCAGGTCTTGCGGAAGCGACCTGAATTCCGGCGGTGTCCATGCAAAAGTACCGATTCCCGCAGCAATGATTACGCGACTGGAGTTGATCCCCCCGCCATCCTCGAACGTCAATCGAAAACCGGTCGCGTTGCGGGTTACCCGCGACACCTTTGCCCGCTCGAGATCTGGAACTGCGTGACGCTGAAACCATATTCCGTAGCGGACAAATCTCTCCAGCGCAACCGGTGCAGACACCTGGTCACCCGTGTCCGCCTGATATTTTTCCAGCGTCAATGCCCGTTGAGGATCGGCAATCTGTGTCGCGGTCCAGTTCGAGCGCAGAAGCATCCCCGCAGGCATATTGCAGTTCCAAAACGACATCGGCTCGCCAAACACGCGGACGTCGAGACCCTTTATGGAGCGTAAGTGCGCTGCCGCGGACAACCCGTAAGGGCCGGCACCGATAATAGCTACATCGCAATTCAACATGTTTGTCTAACGCCTCTTAGTCGACCGGTAAGACTTACTCAACCAAGTTTCTCATTTCCGCCCGGGACAATTTGGCACGACAAAGCGGTAGTGTTATGATCTTTACTCCAGAACAATGTCTCTCTCTGTCGCTGAACTCATCAAAGCCGATCAGGAACATTTGATTCACCCGTTACACCACCCCGTCGACCACGTCGAGCCTATCATCTACATTCGAGGGCACGGGGCACGGGTTCGGGATATCAACGGGCGCGAGTACATCGATGGCTTATCGGGCCTTTGGAACGTCAACGTAGGACATGGCCGCGTCGAATTAGCCAACGCAGCCGCGTCCCAAATGGCCGAGCTCGCCTATTTCTCCGCCTACACAGGATCGTCGAACGTCCCGGCCATTACGCTGGCGAACCGCCTTCTGGAGTTCGCTCCCGCTAACATGCAGGCGGCGTTCTTCACTTCGAGCGGCGCGGAAGCGAATGAGTCTGCTCTGAAGACCGTGCGATTTTTTTGGACGGCGGGCGGCAAGCCGGAGAAAATGAAAGTGATTGCGCGCCGTCAGGGATACCACGGGGTCACCCTGCAAGCGATGAGCGCCACCTCGATGGGCGCATATTGGAAAATGTTTGGGCCCAGGGTACCCGGTTTCTTGCACATTCAGCCCTGCTATCCCTACCGATTTCAGGGAGCTAAACCCGGCGAAACGATCGGGGCTGCCGCGGCTCGCGAACTGGAGGAGACGATCGTCCGGGAGGGGCCCGACACGGTGGGCGCCTTTATTGGGGAGCCGATTCATGGAGCCGGGGGAGTGATCTATCCGACGGACGACTACTGGCCCAAAGTTCGCGAAATCTGCAACCGTCACAACGTGCTGCTGATTGCAGACGAGATCATCACGGGATTTGGCCGCACCGGGACATGGTTTGGTCTGTCCCATTGGAACGTCGAGCCCGATATCCTCTCTTTCGCCAAGGGCGTGACGTCCGGATACCTGCCGCTGGGTGGAATTCTGGTCAGCAAAGCGATCAAAGAGGCCATGGATTCGGTAGCGCCCGAAGACCGGTGGATGCATGGGGCCACCTATTCCGGCCATCCCACGTGCTGTGCCGTGGCGCTTAAGAACATCGAGATCATCGAACGCGAACAGCTCTGCCAGAATGCTCACAGGATGGGTGAACGCCTCCTCGGCGGACTACAGGCGGCATTCGGAGGCCACCGGCATGTGGGAGACATCCGCGGAGGCAAGGGATTGCTCGCGGCCGTGGAGTTGGTGGAAGATCGGGCCGCGCAGACGAATTTCGCGGGCGACCGGAAGGTAGCATCGCGCGTACAGGCGGAGATGGTGCTGCGCGGAGTGGTTACCCGTACGGTACGGGCGGCGGGTGCGCATCCAGCTATGGGAGACGCCATATTCTTCGCTCCACCACTGGTCGTCTCTGAAGCGGAAATCGATCAGATGATCGGCGTCGCGCGCGACGCCGTCAAAGCGGTGCTCGGTACTTAGATTCCAGCTTTAGCCGGCGGCCACCCGACGGCGAAGGCCAAAGTCTTCCGCGGGCGCTCTCGGAATTTGCCGTTGCTTCAATCGCATCTCTTTTTGGGCACTCAGGTAGGTCAGCCAGTTTTGGTACAGCGGCAATGACGCTGAGTGCCAGACGGTGGGTAGATTTCTCTCAGCCAGCGTAGTCGGTAGCTCGGCGAGCAACTGCTCACGTCGCCCTGAAAGTGCGCGCTCTTGAGCCGCACTCAGGGCCTGAAGGGTCTCGCTATCGAAGTAGCCGATCGGCATTGCCGGGTAGGTGTCTCTCTCGCCTCTCAGATACCGTCCGATGTCTCTACGGTATTCGAGCAGCAGGGTATTGGCTTCGTACTCCGGATGCCCCTGGAAAAAGATCATCAAGCTCTTTTTCCGTTTCACGAAGGTATCTACGCCAGCCTCTTGGGAGCGCATGAGCACCTGATAGCCGCAGTCCGAGAGGTGTTCTTCCGGCAAATCGTTCCATCTGGAATGAGGCATCATAACCGAGGACGGGACCCCGACCGTCAGGGGGTGTTCCGATACAGGTGAGCACTCGAAGAGTCCGAAGCGCTTGTCGTTCAGTCTGCGCCTGGCAACGCCGTCCAAGTGAAGAACTGCCGCGTGGGCGGCCAGACAGGACAAAACCGTCGAATGAGTATGATTCTCGGCCCAATCGAGCACCGCGGTCATGCTCGCCCAATAGGGTTCGTCCCGCAGATTCGAAGTCCGCGGTTCGGTCCCGGTCACGATCAGGCCGTCGAGGCGGCTGTCAACCAGACTGTCAGCGCCGGCATAAATATTGCGGATATGACATCGTCCCGTGTCAGATCGGGGAACATCCGGCAACGCATAAAGCGACAACCGCACCAAGACTCCATCGGCGGCTGCGTTCAGCAGCGTCAGAAACTGGCGCTCCGTGGACTGGAGCGCGCCATCGGGCATGTTGTTGAGCAGACCGATGTCGATACACTTGGCCGAATTCTCTCGAAACTTCATCCCAGTGTCAGCGTAGCCGAGGTTTGCACTCCAACGGCTATGATTGGACAATTCGCGATTCAGACAGACAGGCATCGAATCCCTCCAGAGGGTTAGCAAGTGGACTGTTGCAGACTCGATCTTCTAAACGGCAAGGAGCGCCTGATCGAGGTCTGCGATTATATCGTCGATGTGTTCGATCCCTATGCTGAGGCGAATCGCCTCCGGACGCACCCCAGCTTTAATTTGATCTTCGGGAGGCATCTGTCGATGCGTGGTCGAAGCCGGATGGCAGGCCAGCGACTTGGCATCGCCCAGGTTGACCAGTCGCTTGACCAGCTTCAGCGCATCGTAGAATTTCTTGGCTGCATCGAACCCTCCCTTGATGCCGAAAGTCATCAGGGAACAGGCCCGGCCGGAGAGATATTTCAGAGCCAGCTCATGGTATGGGCTGTCGGGGAACAGCGCGTAGTTCACCCAATCCACTCTGTCGTTTCTGCGGAGGAATTCGGCCACCTTTCTTCCGTTCTCCACATGACGCTCGACTCGTAGTGCGACCGTTTCAATCCCCTGCAGCAGCAGGAACGAGCTTAACGGCGACAATACGGCACCAGTGTTTCGCAAGTAGACGCTGCGGCATCTTCCGATGTACGCGGCCTTCCCAAAGTGGTCCGTGTAGATCAAGCCATGATAGGAGGCGTCCGGCTGGTTGAACATAGGGAAACGCGAGGCGTACTGCTTCCAGGGAAAGTTGCCGCTATCGACGATTGCTCCCCCGAGTGTCGTGCCATGGCCACCCAGAAACTTGGTCAGGGAATGCACGACGATGTCGGCACCGTATTCGATCGGCCGCAACAAGATCGGCGTTGCCACGGTGTTATCGACGATCAACGGCAGTCCGTGTTTATGGGCAACGCGAGCGAGCGCCTCAATATCGCAAATGTTCCCAGCCGGGTTGCCGACGCTTTCGCAGAAAACGGCACGTGTTTTTTCATCGACCAGTTGCTCGATCGCGTCCGGATGGTCGGAAGCCGCAAAGCGGACAGTGACTCCCTGGCTCGGCAGGATATGGCCGAAGAGCGTATGGGTGGTG
>Ga0182030_10008942_pt1 | contig 20606 bp, 15 predicted proteins | sample 812S3MmetaG_FD_121299 | JGI IMG/M metagenome (GOLD analysis project Ga0182030, IMG submission 121299) | Permafrost microbial communities from Stordalen Mire, Sweden - 812S3M metaG (Illumina Assembly) | ecosystem: Environmental > Terrestrial > Soil > Wetlands > Permafrost | place: Sweden... | reverse complement strand
GCTGTCCAACACCTGGGCTAATCACGTTGGTGCCGGTGAAGGTGAAAGCGCTGGTGGTTCCACTGGTGTTGACGATATTGGTCGCCAACGGCGTCCACTGGTTCAACGGCCTCGCCAGGTTGGTGGTGCCAAGCAGGTAATAGGTTCCCCCGCTCACGCCGTTGGTTGCGTTGATGACGATGTTTCCGCTGGCCAAGCTGAAGCTGCCGATGTGCGGCGGTACAGTCGGGATGATGGTTGAGGTGACGGCGGTGATGTTGGTAACCGTATTGTTCGCCGGACTTGGGTCAAGTGCGGAACTGACCACGGTCACGATATTCGTAGCGTTGCCGGCGTTGGGCGCGCTAACAATCAGCGTCAAATTCGTTGACGCATTCGCCAGCAGGTTGAACCCGTTCCAGACGACCTGCCCCGCGTTCGCATTGGTGGTTCCGCCGCCGGTGGCGCTGACAAACTTGACGATGGCCGGCAATGTGTCGGTGACGACCAGATTGTAGGCGGTACCCGGTCCGAGGTTGGTCACCGTGATGGTATTGGTGATGTTAATTCCCAACAGCACGCTGGCCGGCACGGAGGTTTGGACGCCAACATCCGGCGATGCCACCACGACGATGGTGCCGTTCACAGCCAGATTATTTTGCCAAGCCACATTGCCGCCAATCACGGTCAGCGCGGCACCACCGGTCACGGCTTTGTTGAACAGAACAAAGGCGTCGCCCACTTGAAGTGTGGAACCCACATTGGTCACCGTGATGATCCCGGTGCCGGAGTTGGCGATTGCGCCAGACACAGAAACCGTGTCGCTCAAAGATCCCGACCGGTTCACTCGGAAGAATCCGCCACCGTTGGTCAAAGTCAGGCTGCCCGTGATGGCGAGCGTGCCGATGCCGGTGGCATCACCACCGCCAATGGACGCGTTGGTGGTGACCACCACCGAAACGGGGATTGTGGTTGTGCCGGCGAGCACGCCCGCTGTGTTGGTTATTGGACCTGATGCAGAATAGAGTCCGTCCAGATACAGCGCGCCAGAACCTGACTTGATCAAGCCATACCCAGCGCCTCCGTCAGTAATGGGTCCAGTAATGGTGGTGGCGGCGATGTTGGTCACCTGAATTGTCCGAGCAGTAATTGAATTGGTGGTGATATTGTCATTGCCATTCAAACTAAAGGTGCCGCTCAGTGTCAGGTTGTTTGTTCCACCGACAATCAGGGTCAGATTATTGGTTCCCGTAGGAAACTGAATCGAATTACCTAAAGTGCGCGCGCCGCCCGAAGCAAGAATCACCCCGGTGCCCGTGGTGGCGGTCGTGGAGTCAACGGTCAAAAGCAGCGCCCCGGTTCCAATCGGCCCGGAGGTCACTGAAGTATCAGTCCCGCCAGTCGAATCCGCGCCCAACCCGATCGCACCGGCGGAAATATTCATGCCGCCAGTAAAGGTGTTGGCACCGTTCAAGTAAGTAATCGTTCCTTTTTGCATCATGGCACCCGCGCCGGAAATGACACCATTGTAAGTCTGACTACCACCCGCAGAGTATGGAGCGAAAAGAACCGACGGGTCATTCAGGACCAAATTGGCGGAATAGATTGTGTTTTGTCCGTATGCACGATAGCGGTTGATGCCAGCTGCCGCCGCCGTGCCAGACGGATTCAATGTCAAAGTTTGCCCGGCCAGCCCGGAAAGGTCTCCCAAGAAAACGCCGGCATAGCTTCCTGTGCCGTCAAACTGGATGGTGAAATTATTACTCACCATGACATTCCCCGGAATGCCTGTCGTGGCGCCACCGGCGACGGCAAATTCCATCAAACCCGGAGTGGCCAGCGTCAAGGGGCCATTGCCGAGCACTTGATACTGCTGGCAATAGACATCCAAGGAGGCGTTGATGTTGCTGACGATCGTGCCACCGGTATGGGTATTGGCAACATTCAGCTGGATATCACCGCTGGCTGCACTGTTGAAAATCAAGGTGCCCGCCCCGGCAAAACTGCCCGAACCGCCAAACGCGTAAGCCGTGCTTCCGGAAATCGTCCAGGAAGAAGCGGCCAAAAAATTTCCGGTCAAGGTCACGGAGGAGTTGGCGGCACCGGTATCATTGAAAGTTACGGTATCGCCGTAATTGAAATATGCGGGGTTGCTGTTTTGATCAATCCAGTTTTGACTTGTGTTGAAATCCCAAACCGTGCCACTGCCGGACCAGACAAGATTTGTTATCGGCACCAAAACCAACGCGTTCGTAAGAGAATTGGTGCTGTAACCTCCCGCACCATACACGGTGACGTAATAGCTGTTTACTGCATCACTGGTGCTGGCGTTATTGATGATCAATGCGCTGCTGGTGGCTCCCGAAATATTACCGCCATTCAGAAGGTTTGTTCCGTTGCGATGCCATTGATACGTCATGTTAAACCCGGTTGCGGTAACGGTGAACTCACTTGAGCCGTTGGTGGCCACGGTCACCGGAACCGGTTCCGCCGTGATATCAGGCGGTCCTTGTATGGTCGTCACACTGCCATCCACTTTGATGGAGGCAACATCCATACAGTTTGAACCGTCGGTGACTGTCATGCGCCCGCCCATGGCCAAAGCATCAAACCCGGCGGCCAGCGTATCGGTGTTGGTGGCACCGAATGTGACGAACACCGGACCGTTGGTGTTTGAGCCCCAGTAAAGCGTATTGGTCACGGCCACGGTTTGCGAGTCATACAAACTGATGCTCAAAACCTCCGTGTAGACCCCCTTGTTGGTCACGATTTGGGAAAGCGCAACAGCACCACCGATTGCACTTCCGCCCGTATAGCTGCTGCTGCCGCTGCCGGAGGTGACCAAGTCCTGATCGTTGCCGGTGGTTTCAGATTGAGCCGGACGAGTGTGAATTTGTGAATTTGCGTTAGTCCAGGCCAGGTCGCCCCAATAACCCGCCCAGTTCTGGGCATAACCAGGAATGGTGGTGCTTGTAGTTGCGTTATTTGTTCCACCCGGGAGAGGCTTAACCTGGCTGCTGTTGTATAGCCCAAAGCCTGTGCCGGCATTGTTCGTGGCCAAAAATCCTGAAGTGTTGGTGAACACCACCGTCAACTCGATAAAGTCGCCGGGCTCCACCAAGGCGATGGCGTTGGTCGCAAACAACGCCTGTATTTCCAAGGCACCGCTGGTGGAGGATGCAATGCCGTATCGAAGCTGGTTGGGAGAAACATTGGTAGCCGTTTGAGTCTTGGCAGAAATCATCTGATACGCGGTGCTGTTCGCCGTCGGATTCGCCGGCGCGGTGCTGTTTAGCGTGCTGCCGTTGGAAAATGTGTCGCTGAAAAACACGGTGGCCCGACTTTTGGACGTCGCAGAAGCGATCAACAACGTGAGCGCCAGTCGGAAAAGCAGGGCGGAGTTCAAGGATTTCATTATTTGTGTGTGTGTTTATTTGCTAATGGATTTGGACTTTCAAACAAGGTTCTGGTTTCAAAATCACTGCTGCCAGGAATACATCAAATACTGCATGTCAGTTTGCGCGGAACCCGCGGTGCCGGCATCAATGGCGGCCCAGACACCGTTTGCGTTGAAGAGGACGGGAGTCTGGGAGGCTTGCTGCCAGCGGACGTGGGCATCGGGAAACAAAGAATTAAGACCAGCCACGACGGAGCCGTTCTTGTGAAAGATGTTGGCGCTGTTGGCTAGGTTGTCGACTGCAATTGCTTTAGTAGGGTCAACCAAATTGTCCTTGATGGAGGTGACCACATTCCATGAACTCATGGCTTGCGCTGCCCCCTGTCCGCCGGTTGAAGAAGTGGTCTCTTTGGGATTCACCGTGGGCAGCGCCACACTGCCGACGGAAGGCACACCCGGAATGACTGTGGCGGCAGCCAGCGTTTTGTTCTGCGGAAAATAAGTGTAGCCGGAGCGGACGTAGCCGGGATTGCTGGCGCCCGCCACATCAAACCCGCCAAACGGCCACTGGTGGATGGCGTTTTGATAATAATCAACGGAATATTCACTGCTGGTACCCCCGGGGTTGCTGGGGCAATAAAAACTTCCCGGACTGGGCAGCAGCTTCGTGGCATACAACAAGCCCAGATCTTCCCAGCCCATGTCCAAGCTGTTGTTGTTCGGAGCGGTGAAACGCGCCATCTCGTATGGATACCAAGTGCTGCCCGTGGGCGACCATTTCAACGTGGGATAGGTGGAATTGCTGTCGCCCACATACATCTGAACACCGATGCCTAGCTGTTTGAGATTATTCACACAAGCAATCCGTTTGGACCGCTCCTTGGCTTTTGCCAACGCCGGCAAGAGCATCGCCGCGAGAATTGCGATGATGGCAATCACCACCAACAATTCGATCAGGGTGAAAGCATCGCGTCGGGTTTTCGGCAATAATTTGCCCGAACCAAAATCAGAACGCTGCCGTTGGGATTTGCTAAAGTATTTCATGGATGATTTAAAGTAGCACATCGCTCGACGCTGTCAGCCTTGGATAATTGCAAAGATATTTGATAAAAGTGCACCGACCCAAAAATAGGCTTGAAAAAAAATCCGGGGACGTCTCTAGTGGTGTCTGGTCATGAAAAAAAAACAAAAGCGCGTTTTTCTTGCGTTGGGCTGGTATGACTACCGGTTGCATCAGGGCATTGAAAAATATGCCCAGGAGCACGGCTGGCATCTGTATGCCGATTTCACCCGCGAAAAAGTGATTCCGTGGGGCTGGGAAGGTGACGGCATCCTCGCGTGGCTCGGCGCCGGCGACGATCTGGCTGACTTCGTCAAGTCCGCCAAAATCCCCACGGTGGATTTCAGTTATCGGCGGCCGCAGTTGAAATTTTCCCGGGTGCTGGAAGACCACGCCCAAGCCGCCCGGCTCGTCGCGGAACATTTCATCGGCCGCGGCTTCACCAATTTTTGCTTCTACAGCGACGCCAACAACTGGTCCTACGAAGAGCGCGGCCTTGGTTTCATCAAGGCCCTCGGTGACACCGGTCATAATTGCGCGTGGCTGCGCTGGCTGGAATCGTCGTCCTATGCCACCGGCAAACAGGAATGGCAGCGCAAGCGCAAATGGCTGGCCACCCAGATGAAACAGGCCGCCAAGCCGCTGGCGGTATTCGCCGGCAACGATCAGCAGGCGCTCGACGTGCTGGAATCCTGTGAAAGCGTCGGTATCCGGATTCCCGAGGAAGTCGCCATTGTCGGCGCGGAAAATTATCTCCTCGCCCCCGATGCCATGCGCACGCCGATTTCCAGCGTGGACACCAATTTGGAAGTGCTGGGTTATCGCGGTGCGGAACTGCTCGACCAGTTGATGACCGGCGGCAAAGCCCCCACGGAACCGTTGCGGGTGCCGGCCGCCGGCGTCGTGGTTCGCAAAAGCAGCGACATTCTCACCATCAAACATCAAGGCGTGGCGCGCAGCCTGCGTTACATCTGGGAGCACAGCCACGAGGCTATCAGCGTCCAGAATCTCGTCACCATTTCCGCGATGTCCCGGCGCGGCCTGCACAAAGCCTTCCTCGAGCATCTGGGCCGCACGCCCGGCCAGGAGTTGCAGCGCGTCCGCATTGACCTGGCCAAAAATTTTCTCGCCAAGACCGACCGCAAGATTGAGACCATCGCGTATGACTCCGGCTACCAGAGCATCAACAGTTTTTGTGTGGCCTTCAAACGGTCCACCGGCATGTCCGCCAAAAAATACCGCGATCAGGCGCGCCGCTGAACGGGCTTGTGTTTTCACGATTTTGCGAAAACACTCGCGGCCATGAACGACCAATTCGCCGCCGCCGGCCGCCGCTTCGACGAGGAGAATTCCCGCGACCCGAACCGCGAAGACGGCCAGCCGCGCGAACTCCTTTACGCCGAACGCCTCACCGGTTGGGTGCTTAAGTTGTGTCCGGCGGCGAGCGAAAGCCTTCGGCTGGCCGCGCGCTGCCAGCACATTTGCCGCTGGGAAAGCCCGCGCGAAAATTATCCCCCGACCCGCGCCGGCTATTTGAAATGGCGGGCCGACCTCAAGAAATTTCACGCCGAAAAATCCGGCGCAATCTTACGCGAGGTAGGTTATGACGCCGATACCATCCGCCGCGTGCAGGCGTTGAACCTCAAGACCAATTTCCCCGCCGACGCCGACGGCTGCGTGCTTGAAGATGCGCTCTGCCTCGTGTTTCTGGAATTTCAATTCGCCGCGCTCGTCGCCAAGAGTGATGAAGAAAAAATGGTCAACGCCGTCCGCAAATCCTGGGTGAAGATGACTGCCGCCGGCCGTGCCGCCGCCCTGCAACTGCATTTTGGCGACCGCGAAAAACAGATCATCACCCAGGCGCTCCAGCCATAAGCTGCTTTGACAGCCAAGCTCCGGCCAAAATGAATTCAAGCCTGCATAAAACAATGGGGGCCGGCCTCTTTCCAATTTCATGAGACTAGGCCAGCCCAAAACCTCCGTCGAAAAACTCGCCGGAAAAAATGAGAGCCAGTCCGGACGGTTCGTCAACCTGGCGGCAGACTGGACCCGGCGGCATCTGGTCCTGGCGATCCTGTTGGTTTCTTTGCTGGCTGTGGCCGTCAATAATTATCCGATTCTATTCTGCGGCAAGAGCTATGTCTCCCCGATGCCGGCAGCGGCGGTTGTCTATGACTGGTGGCCCCCGCTGCCCGGCATGGCTCAGTGGCCCGTGCAGACAGCGGAGCTGAAACCGAGCGCGCATGGCAGCGATATTTTCTCCGTCATGTGGTGGGGAGTGCCGCTTGGATTTGTGGAATCGCGGAGCCTCTTGGACCACGGCGAACTGCCGTTATGGAATCGTTACAGCCATGCGGGGGAACCGCTCATCGGTCAGGCGATTTCCATGCTGGGCGATCCCTTGCAACTGATAGTCATTTTCGGGCGGGGTTCAGCCTGGGCCTGGGACATCAAATACCTGGCGGCGAAATTTCTCTTTTGCTCCGGGTTCGGCCTGCTCATTTTCCGGCTTTTGGCGGGCCGGGTTTTGGCCCTGATTTTTTCCGCGCTCGCGGCGTATTGCGGCGCCTTCTTTTACATCAACAACCATCCGGTGTTTTTCGTTTTCAGTTATGCCCCATGGATACTGCTGGCGGCCATCGAATGGATGAGCTGGCGTTCCGGGCGGGGGATCTTTTGGGGCCTAATCTGGTTGCTGGCCAATTTCTCCTGTTTCAATGCCGGCCACGTGGAGACGGCGGCGGTTTTGATTGGCGGGCTGAACCTGGCCGCCATGATCTATGCCCTGGCGGGCTGCCATAATTTTCCGGGCGCGGCCAAGGTGCTGGGCCGCGTGGCCGTGGGAACCGTTCTTTTTTTGGGCCTGACAGCTCCGGTCTGGCTGACCTTCATGGTTTCGCTCCAAGGCGCCTTGACCGAACATGAGCGAATCCACGTTTTGCGTTTGCCACCCACGGCCCTGCCCGGAGCCTTTGACGACCTTTTTTACCTGTTGTTCCGACCGAATGAAGCCAGCGCGGCCTTCGCGCCCGGCACCAGCCTTCTGATCTTAACCGGCTGTGCATTTACGCTCTCACGTTGGCGGCAGCTTAAAGGCGAAACTTTTTTCTGGGTCAATTCGGGGGCCATCGTTTGGTGGGGCGGATGCATTTTCGGCTGGGTTCCCTCCGCCTTCATTGCCGCCATTCCTTTTTTGAACCGGGTTGGCCATGTTGAAACCGATTTTTCCTACCTCTTGGTCATGCATTTGACGATTCAATGCGCCTATGGTTTCAAGGGTCTCACGAAAATTGACAAGCTGGGACAGGTGGTGCTGGACTTCGCCTGTGCGGGCGGGGCCTGCACGGGAATCTTTCTGCTGTATGCCATCGGCTATATGCATCAGCCGATGCCGTGGAATTATTTCATTTGCGTTACAACGGGAGCCATCAGCGCGCCGCTGTTGTTTGTGTTTCTAAAGTTCCGCCAACGTCAGGCGCTCCTGCTGGGTTGGGCGGGGATTTTGGTCCTGGGCTTTATCCCCAATTTCCGATTCGGTCTTTATAACCAAGGGAATGACGATTTGCTCATGCTGCCATGTCCCCGGGTGGTTCTTAATTCGCCCAGCGCGGCCGTCAACCAGATCAAAGCGGACAAGTCGGCGCCATTTCGCGTGGTCGGCTTTCCCTGGGGATTCATGGGCAACTACTCGGCGACCTACGAATTGGAGGATATTCGCTCCTGCTCGCCGTTGAGCGACCGGGAATTCATGGCGGTCATGGGCCAATTTCCCGGCATTGAAATCAACGACTTTTGGGTGATCGCCGTGGTGGATCCGGTCAAAGCGCATCCGCTCTTGAATCTGCTGAACGTCAAATATCTGCTGGCGCATCCGGGCGTTGACCTGGGCGGGAAACCTGGTTTCCGGATGGCTGGTCAAAGCGATTTTGCAATCATCGAAAATCAGGAGGCATGGCCCCGCGCCTTTTTTGCCAGCCGGGCGGTTTCCATCGCGGCCGCCGGGGATTTCATCCAGCATCTTTTGACGAACGGCCAACAGCCCTTTGTCGCCTTGAGCCCGCAGACCATTCTTGACCATCCCGGCCTGCAACTGTTGGTGACCACCAATCCAGCGACGATCACGCCGGCGACCAATTACACGCTTTCGCCGAACGCCACCGAGTTTGATGTTCACGCTGCTTCCGCCGGCATCGTCTGCCTGACGGAAGGGCCGGCCACAGATTTCGTGGCCACGGCCAACCATGAACCTAAGGAGGTTCTGACCGTCAACCGGGCATTCAAAGGCATCTACCTCGACCAGCCCGGGGATTATCATGTCAAATTTTCCTATCGGCCCCGGCATTGGCGGCTGGCCTGCGCTTGTTTTTGGATTTCCCTCGGCGCAGTCGTGGCGCTGGCCTTGACCGGCCTAATTTATTCCCGACGCGCGGCGAAAATGGAGGCGATTTCATAAATTGCCAACGGCGACTCATGGACTATTCATCAAATCAAAAACAGACGGTCAAACTCTGCCACGTTTGCCAGGGCGCGCGATTTTACTACCTCTTCTCGATTGCCGATCATCGGGTCGTGCGCTGCGATGATTGTGACCTGGTGTTTCTCAACCCGCAGCCCAGCGATGAAGTCCTGGCCCGGATTTACAACGCCGGCTATTTTTTGGGAAGCGAGAGCGAAGCCGGCCGTCAGGCCGTCCGCGAAATAAAGCAGGCCACGGCCAGATTTTATCTCGCGGAAATCCACCGCTATCGCGGCGGCAACCGCGGCCGCCTGCTTGAAGTCGGCTGCGGCGACGGTGATTTTCTGGTCTCGGCGGAAGCCGCCGGCTGGCAGGTGACCGGCATTGAATATTCGGCGGCCGCCTGTGAGACCGCGCGGCAGCGGCTTAAATCCGGCGCCGTGCGGTGCGGCGAACTTGCCGCCGCCCAATTGCCGGCGGAACAATTTGATCTCTGCGTCATTTCCGATGTCATCGAACATGTCCGTTCGCCGCTGGATGTTTTGCAGGAAATCCACCGCGTGCTCAAGCCGGGTGGCGCGCTCTTCATCGCCACGCCGTCGAGCGATTCCTGGTCGGCCCGTTTGATGCGCCAGCGCTGGATGGAATTCAAGCCCGAGCACCTGACATATTTCAACCGGCAAAATCTCCAGACCGCGCTCTTCAAATCCGGGTTCCGCGACATCATCGTCCAGCCCGGCTGGAAAATTCTCAGCTTTGATTACATCCGGCTGCATTTTCAGCGTTTTCCCGTGGCCTTGGTGACGCCGGTGTTGAATTTCCTCGCGCGCATCTTGCCGCAAAAAATGCAGCTCAAGCACCGCCGGATCGTGGCCAGCGGCATGATGGGTTTCTCCCGCAAAGCGGAACTGGCGCCACCGATGTTATCCATAATCGTGCCGGCCTTCAACGAGGTGAAAACGTTTGGCGCGCTGATGGAAACGGTCCTGCGCAAAGAACTGCCCGGTCTCCGAATGGAAATCATCGTGGTGGAAAGCAACTCGACCGATGGCACCCGTGAACTGGCCCTGACCTACCAGAATCATCCGCACGTGAAACTGATGCTCGAAGACCAGCCGCGCGGGAAAGGTCACGCCGTGCGCGCCGGCCTGTCGGCCGCCACCGGCGATTACATTCTGATCCAGGATGCCGACTTGGAATATGATCTGGAAGACTACGATGGTTTGCTGGAACCGCTGGTTGCCGGGCGGGCCGCGTTCGTGCTCGGCTCCCGGCACGGCGGGCGCAACGTCTGGAAAATGCGCCAGTTCACCGGCCAGCACAGCCTGAGCCTGTTCGTCAATTTCGGCCACTGGTTTTTCACCACCCTCATCAACGTCCTGTTTTTCCAGCGGCTGCGCGATCCCTTCACGATGTTCAAGGTTTTCCGCCGGGACTGCCTGTATGCGCTGGAGTTTGAATGCGACCGTTTCGACTTCGATTTTGAACTGCTCATCAAACTCATTCGCAAAGGCTATCACCCGGTGGAACTGCCGGTGAATTATCGTTCGCGCTCATTCAAGGACGGCAAGAAGGTGCGAATGTTCCGCGACCCGTTGACGTGGCTGAAGGCGCTGGCCCGGCTGCGCTTTGCGGAGATTGATCCGATGAAAATTGTCGAGCAGACGCAGGCCAAAAAGACGGTCGGAGAAATTTCCATTTCCGTCCCGCCCGCCGCGCCGAAGCCCTGAAGCGGCGGGCCGGCAAAATCCGGGTCCCGCCCGGAATGGGCGGAAGAAATCCCCAATGGGCATTTGCCCCTGGTCACTTTGGCAGGCGCCACCAGTTCGATCAGTTCGCCGACAATTTCAAAATGGTGATGGAATAAGGCGGGAACGTGCGCATGAAGCTGGCGCCCAGCCCGGCCACTTTTTCGGTGACGGGCACGATCTTCTTCGGCTCGCCGAGCGAATTCGTGTCGTCCAGCTTGTCCGCTTTCAACACGACGGCCGAGCCGAGGTCCGCCACCGACGCCACGCCGCCGATTTCGATTTGCACCGGCTCCGACGCGCCGAGGCTGTTCACAACTTTCAAATAGATCGTGCCGGTCCGGCTGTCGCGCGTGGCATCAAAAAACAATTTGCGAATCTGCTGTTCTGGCGGACGCGGCTGTTCCACGCCATTGCGCCGGCGGACCGGTGGTTGCCAGGTGACGGTGGGAATATTTTGCGAATCCGTCGCGAGCACTTCGTCGCCGTGCTGCGCGCTGAAAATCTTCTGCGCATAATACGACGGCGAACCGTAGCTGGTCAGCGCGTCGTAGCCGATCAAATCGCTCGGCCATTGCATGGAACCGCCACGTTTGAGGTCACTGACGTTGACGAACAGCGGCGCGTAGCTGTGCATCAGCACCACGTCGGAATTGCGTTCCATGCCGGTCATCCACGCGGCGTCGCCGAGCGCGCCCGCCATGTTCGGCGTGGGCGAGCCGACGCGCGTGGCCCATTCGCCGACGAATATTTTGGTTTTGTTCGAGCGCGAATATTTGTCGTAGTCCAGCGCGTGCGCCTCCATTTCCTCCTGCGAGCGGTAATAATGTTCGTCCACCAAATCCGGCGTGCGGCTGTGGACGCGTTGTGATTCGGCATGTTCGTAACCGACGGTGGCAATCAATTTGAGCTGCGGATATTTCGCCTTGATGGCGTCGTAAAATTGCGTGAACCGCCCGTCGTAGCTGCCGGAGCGGTCGAACCAGTCTTCGTTGCCGACCTCGATGTAGTGCAGCGGGAACGGCGTGACGTGGCCATCCTTGGCGCGTTGCGCGCCCCACTTGGTCGTCAAGGCGTCGCCGGTGATGTATTCAATTTCATCGAGCGCGTCCTGCACATAAGGCTGCAGGTCCGGGCCGGGCTTGACGTAATCGTGCCTCAGCGCGTAGCCGGCAAAGACCGCGAGCAGCGGTTCCATATGCAGGTCTTCGCACCAGTGCAGATATTCCATCAGGCCGAAACCGTCCGTGGACCAGTAATTCCACGGGCTGCGGTGGCCGGGCCGCTGCGCCGTGTCGCCCACCGTTTTCTTCCAGTCAAACCGCTCGTTGATGTAATCGCCTTCGAGATAATTGCCGCCGGGCAGCCGCAGAAATTTCGGTTGCATGTCCGCGAGCAGTTGCATGAGGTCGGCACGATTGCCGTTGGCGCGGTCGCCGAACGTCGGCGGGAACAATGAAACTTGCTGTAGCCAGATCGTGCCGGGCGCGGTGGTGGTGAGGGTGAACTGGTTGTCCTTCGACGGCTTCACCTTTTTGGTTTTCAGCGTCACCTCATATTTTTTCCAGTCGCCGGTGAGGCCGGAGATTTCCGCGCTCGCAAACGTCGTTTTGCCGTCCGTGCTGCTGATGGCCACGGTCAGCGGTCCGGCGAAGCCGCGCGCGGCCTTCGCATAAAATGACGCGTGATACGTCGTCTTCGGCGTCACGGGAATTCCCCAGTAGCCGCCGTTGGCCAATCCCGCCGGCGCCGGTTTGGTGGCCTGGGTCGCGTCCAGTTTCAAGCTGGTGTTCAGCGCGTCGTTCAGCGGAGTGGTCGCATCAAGCGAAAGGGCGGCGTCCCCAACCGCGCTCCAAAACACCGCGTTGGTGGCATTCGCCTTGAACGCGCGGTTGCGGATGAGTTCGCCGTAAAGCCCGCCTTCGTAGGAATAATTGATCTCCTCGGTCATCAAACCGTAAAGCATCGGGCTGACTTTCGTGGTTACCTGGTCGGCCTTGATTTGCAGGACTGGAACCGGCGCGTTGGTTTGCGCCCAACTGGGCAAGGTCATAGCGACGGTCAGCAGGAACAAAAGCGTGCGCCGAGGGGATTTAATTAGGTTCATAAAGTAATTATTAAATTTGGTGGCGGCGAAAGTCCATCGCAATTTCTGGGGAGGCGGCCAAAAGAAATCTTTTGCCGCGCCGGTGTTGCTGGTTAATTGGCCGCGTGACCTTTTCCGCCCCGCCAAAATACCGCGGCCGCCTCGCGCCCTCGCCGACCGGCTATTTGCACCTCGGCCACGCGCGGACGTTTTGGACCGCGCAGCAACGCGCGAAACAAAACCGTGGCGTTTTGATTTTGCGCAACGAGGATCTGGATTCCACGCGCTTCAAAATGGAATTTGCGGACGCCATGCTCAAAGACCTGCGCTGGTTTGGTTTTGAATGGAGCGAAGGGCCGGACGTCGGCGGACCGTTCGCGCCTTACCATCAAAGCGAGCGGATGGATTTTTACCGCGCGGCAATGGAGAAATTGATCGCCGGCAATTTTATTTATCCCTGCACCTGTTCGCGGAAAGACATTCAAGCCGCCACCCGCGCGCCGCACGCGAACGACGATGACGAGCCGATTTATCCCGGAACATGCCGGACAAAATTCCCATCTTCCAACTTCCAACTGCCAACTGCTAGGTTCGCCTGGCGCTTCCGCGTGCCTGACGGTGAAACCATTTCCTTCCTGGACGGAAATTGCGGCGAACAAAAATTTGTCGCCGGCAAAGACTTTGGCGATTTCGTGGTGTGGCGCGGCGACGATGTGCCGGCGTATCAACTCGCCTGCGTGGTGGACGATGCGGCGATGCAGATCACCGAAGTCGTGCGCGGGGCGGATTTGCTGGTCAGCACCGCGCGGCAGATTTTGTTGTATCGCGCGCTGGGCTTTGCGGTGCCGGATTTTTTCCACTGCGCCTTGATGCTGGATGCCAAGGGCGAACGGCTGGCCAAACGACATGATGTTTTGAGTTTGCGCGAATTGCGCGGGCAGGGGGCGACGCCGGAATTATTGCGCCAACTGCATTTTGCTGAGGCTTCACCCGGATAAGCGGGCCTTAAGCAAAAAAGTTTCAAAAAATGCTTGTGAAAAATTTCACGATGCGGCAGATTCTGCGGCTCTGGCGCGCTCCAATTTCCTTCGTTGAAATTTGTGTCGCCAGAAATTATTTGATGAATCGTTTTGGTAAAATCATTTTTGTCTGGATCTGGCTGGCTGCGGCTTTGGTCGCGAGCCTAAATGCCCAGCCAGTTACCTCGGCGACGACCAGCGCCGTGACAGCTGCAGCGGCTTCGGCCAAGGCAGAAGTGGAACCCCCGCTGGTTTCACAGATCGCCCCGACGCTGTTTCATATCGGTCCGCTGCCGGTTACTAACTCGATGGTTTGTACTTGGATCGTCGCGTTGCTGATCATCGTCATCGTGCGCTTGACGACTTGGAACATGAAGGAAGTTCCGAGCGGCGGACAAAATGTGATGGAAGCCCTGATCGAAGGCTGGGAAAGTTTGATGGGCAATGTGCTCGAACCGAAAGTCGTGAAATGGGTTTTCCCGTTTGCGATGTCCTTTTTCATTTTCATCGTCATCTCCAACTTCACGGATTTGCTGCCGGGCGTCGGCAGCATCGGCTACGGCCACGCGGACAAGGACAGCCCGATGCCGCGCGCCATTGAGCACGTCACGACTCCGTTTTTCCGCCCGCCGACGACGGATGCGAACCTGACCGTGGCCATGGCGGGAATCTTTTTTGTGATGAGCTTGTATTGGGCCGTGAAATACAACGGCCCGCTCGGTCTGATCAAGCACGTGTTCGGCGTCAAAGTGGACACGACCAAGTGGCTGTATCTGCCGCTGTTCTTGCTGTTCATCTTCATCGGCGTCATGGAATCGTTTTCCATTTTGTTCATCCGGCCGGTGGCGCTCGCCCTGCGTCTTTACGGGAACATTTTCGGCGGCGAAACGATGTTGTCGATGGCGCTCGCGCAGAAGCCGTGGTATTTGGCGGTGCTGCTGTCGCTGCCCGGTTATTTTTTCGAAGTGGTCGTCTGCCTGTTGCAGGCGTTTGTGTTCACGATGCTGACGGTGGCGTTTGTCGGCACGCTCTGCACGCACGCGGACGAAGAACACGGCCATTGATTAATTTAACATTTGCAACCGGGAGACCTTCCGGCGAACGGTTGCGAGAAACTGAAACCAAAACAAAAGATAAAGCATATGATGCTCGCAGAATTGACAGGTAACATTCACATCGGTTTGGCCTTCGGTGGCGCCGCCATCGGGATCGGCATTTCCGCCGCCGGCGGCGTGATGGCCATCGGCCGCAATCCGGGTGCGTTTGGCAAGATTTTCACCACGATGTTGATCGGCATGGCGCTCGCCGAAGGTTTGGCGATTCTCGCCTGGATCGTCATCAAGTAACCCCCGGTTATGCTCGATACCCTTGGCATCAAATGGGTGGAGTTGCTCGCGCAGACGATCAACTTTTCCATTGTGCTGTTCGTGCTGTGGAAGCTGGCTTACAAGCCGGTCTTCAACATGCTCGAAACGCGCCGTGTGAAAATCGCCGACAGTCTGGCCAACGCGGAAAAAATCAAGACGCAGCTCGCGCAGACCGAGGCCGACCGCCAGAAGATTCTGACGCAGGCCGGCAATCAGGCGAACAAGCTGATTGAGGACGCCCGCGCCGCCGCCGCCCGCGTGAGCGAAGTCGAGACCCAAAAGGCCATCACCGCCGCCGAGCAGATCATCATCAAGGCCCGCGAGGCCGCCGCGCAGGAACGCGCCGCCATGCTGTCGCAATTGAAACGTGAAGTCGGCCGGCTCGTGGTCAAGACGACGACGACCGTCACCGGCAAGATTCTCACCGACGCCGACCAGCGCCGGCTCGCCGAGGAAACCGAAAAGCAATTGGGCGCATAAAAAATCGGTGGGGCTGACCTGCTGGTCGGCCAGACGAGCCGCAGCTCGTCCCTACCAAAAATTGGAATGAAAATTTCAAAACATTCGCAACGCGACGCCCGGCAGGTTTTCCGCAGCTGCCAGGTGAATGGATTGCTGGACGAAAACAAAGTCCGGCAGGCGGTGTCGCTGTTGCTCGCGCAAAAACCGCGCGGCTACGTCGGCATCTTGTCGCGGCTGCACCGGCTGGTGAAGCTGGACGTGGCCCGTCGCTCGGCGACCGTGGAAAGCGCCCTGCCGCTGGCGGCGGATTTGCGCTCGGACGTGTCCGCGCAGCTCGCCAAAATTTACGGCGCGGGCGTCAATGTTGCGTTCAGCGAAAACCCGGCGCTGCTGGGCGGCTTGCGGATTCAGGTCGGCAGCGACCTGTATGACGGCACCGTGAAATCGCGTTTGGAAAAATTGGAGCAAAGTTTTTAACCGGAATTTATGAGAAATTTGTTACAGGAAATTGAAGCCCAGATCGCGGGCGCCAAGACCGCGACGGCCAAACAAAACGTCGGCACCGTCCGCGAAATCGGCGACGGCGTGGCCAAGATCGAAGGCCTGACCGACACGATGCTCAACGAGATGTTGGATTTTGGCAACGGCATCACCGGCCTCGCGCTCAACCTCGAAGAGACGGAAGTCGGCGCGATCATTCTCGGCGATTACACCAAGATCAAGGAAGGTTCCGAAGTGCGCACCACCGGCAAGCTGCTGCAGGTGCCCGTCGGCAAAGGTTTGCTCGGCCGCGTGGTCAACACGCTCGGCCAGCCGATTGACGGCAAGGGACCGATCAAAGAAACCGCTTTTTATCCGGTTGAAAAAATTGCGCCCGGCATCATCAAGCGCAAATCCGTCAGCCAGCCGGTGCAGACCGGCATCATGGCGATTGACGCGATGATCCCGATCGGCCGCGGTCAGCGCGAGCTCATCATCGGCGACCGTTCCACCGGCAAGACCACGATCGGCGTGGACACGATGATCAACCAGTCGCGCATCAACAAGGCGGCGGAAGCGGCGGGCGACAAGGAAACGCGTCCGATTTACAGCATTTACGTCGCGATCGGCCAGAAGCAGTCGAACATCGCGCGCGTCATCGGCATTTTGGAAGAGGCCGGCGCGATGCCTTACACGATTGTCGTGGTGGCGTCTGCTTCCGATTCCGCGTCGAACCAATATCTCGCGCCGTTCGCCGGTGCGGCGATCGGCGAATGGTTCATGGACAATGGCATGGACGCGCTGATTATTTTTGATGATCTCTCGAAACACGCCGTCGCGTATCGCCAGGTGTCGCTCATCTTGAAACGTCCGTCCGGCCGTGAAGCGTATCCTGGTGACGTGTTTTATCTCCACAGCCGCTTGCTTGAACGTTCCGCCCGTGTTTCTGAAAAATACGGCAACGGCTCGCTCACCGCGCTGCCGATCATTGAAACGCAGGCCGGTGACGTTTCAGCTTACATTCCGACGAACGTGATTTCGATCACCGACGGCCAGATTTATCTGGAAACAGATTTGTTCTATCAAGGCATTCGTCCCGCCGTGTCCGTCGGTCTCTCAGTTTCGCGCGTCGGTTCCGCCGCGCAGATCAAGGCGATGAAACAAGTGGCCGGACGTATCAAAGGCGATCTCGCTCAATACCGCGAGCTCGCCGCCTTCGCGCAGTTCGGTTCCGACCTCGACGCGAAGACTCAAGCCATTCTCGAACGCGGCAAACGCGTGGTGGAAGTTTTCAAACAGCAGCAATACGACCCCATCTCGGTGGAAGCGCAGGCGACCATCCTGTGGGCCGTGCAGAACAACTTCTTCGACGATGTCCCGGTGGACAAGGTGAAGACGTTCCAGCAGAAGCTGTCCGAGTATTTCCACACGCGCAAGCCGGAGCTGCTCAAGCGCATCCTGAAGGAAAAAGCCATCAGCGACGCCATCGCGGTGGAATTGAAAGCGGCCGTCACGGAATTCAAGCAGACGTTCCACTAAGTTTTCATGCCCAGCACACGCGACATACGCCGGCGCATCAAGTCGGTCAAGAACACCGCCCAGATCACCAAGGCGATGCAGATGGTCGCCGCTGCCAAGATGCGCAAGGCGCAACAGGCGGCGCTGGTCGGCCGGCCTTATGCCGCGTTGTTGAATGAAATCATGGCGCAGGCGGCCGTGAAGACCGTGGGCTTTGATCATCCGCTGCTCGTCTCGCGGCCCGTGGCCAAACGCGCGGTGATTCTGGTCAGCACGGATCGCGGTTTGTGCGGCGGCTTGAACAGCAATTTGCTGCGGGAGGCGGCGAAGTTTGACAAGAACACGACGGTGTTCATCACCGCCGGTCGCAAGGCGTCGCAGTTCATCGCGCGCACCAAGCGCTCGCTGAGCGCGGAGTTTACCTACAAAGACACGCCGGCGTTTGCCGAGGCGCGGGCGATTTCCAAATACGCCCAGGACTTGTTCCTCAAGGGCGAGGTGGACGCCGTGGACATCCTGTTCACGAATTATATCTCCACTTTGGTGCAGCAGCCGAAGACCGTGCCGTTCCTGCCGATCGGCAAGCTTTCGGCGAATACCGTGGGCGTCAACGCTCCCGCCGCCGAACTGCCCGCGCCGAAGACCGACGACGTTTTTGAATTTGAGCCGGAAGAAGAAACGGTGCTGGGTGCATTGCTGCCGCACAGCTTGAATTTCCAGATGCACCAGATTCTGCTGGAGGCGAAGGCCAGCGAGCAGAGTTCGCGCATGGTGGCCATGAAGAACGCCACGGACAACGCCAAGCAGATCATCAAGGACCTGACGCTCGAATATAACAAATTGCGCCAGGCGAACATCACCAAAGAATTGCTCGAGATCACCACCGCTCAAATGGCGGTCGGTTGAACAACCCCATAAATTTTTGACACAATGAACAAAGGCAAAATAGTTCAAATCATCGGCCCCGTGGTGGACGTGGAGTTCGCCGGCGGCACGCTCCCCGCCATTTATAACGCGCTCACCTTGGAATACGACATGCCGGGTGGCAGCCGCACCAAACTGACGCTCGAAGTGCAGCAGCACCTCGGCGACAACTGGGTCCGCGCCGTCGCCATGAGCACCACTGAAGGTCTCAAGCGCGGCTACGAGGTCACCGACACCGGCAGCCCGATTTGCATGCCCGTCGGTGAAGCTGTCATGGGCCGCGTCTTCAACGTCACCGGCGAACCGGTGGATGAACAAGGTCCGGTCAAGGCGGATAAATATCTTCCGATTCATCGCGCGGCTCCCGCGCTGGTGGATCAATCCACCAGCCCGCAGGTGTTGACCACTGGCATCAAGGTCATTGATTTGATTTGTCCCTTTTTGAAGGGTGGCAAAGTCGGTGCGTTCGGTGGTGCCGGCGTCGGCAAGACCGTCGTCATCATGGAACTCATCAACAACATCGCGAAGCTGCACGGCGGTGTCTCGATGTTCGCGGGCGTCGGTGAACGCACGCGCGAAGGCAACGATCTCTACAGCGAAATGATCGAAGCCGGCGTCATCAAGGTGAAGAAAGACGCCAAAGGTCATCCGGTGCTCGGCGAAAACGGTCTGCCGATCATCGAAGAAGGTTCCAAGATCGGCCTCGTTTACGGCCAGATGAACGAACCTCCGGGCGCGCGTCTCCGCGTGGCGCTTTCCGCGCTCGCCGTGACAGAATATTTCCGCGACGAGAAGAATCAGGACGTGCTCCTGTTCGTGGACAACATTTTCCGCTTCTCGCAGGCCGGTTCCGAAGTGTCCGCGCTCCTCGGCCGCACGCCGTCAGCGGTCGGTTACCAGCCGACGCTCGCCGCCGAAATGGGTGACTTGCAGGAACGCATCACCTCGACCAAGAAAGGTTCCATCACGTCGTTCCAGGCCGTTTACGTGCCTGCGGACGATTTGACTGATCCGGCTCCGGCGACGACGTTCGCGCATCTGGATGCGACCATCGTGTTGGAACGCTCGATTGCCGAGCTCGGCATTTTCCCCGCCGTCGATCCGCTCGCCTCGAACTCCCGCGCCCTCACGCCGGAAATCGTCGGCCAGGAACATTACGACGTCGCCCGCGGTGTGCAGAAGGTGCTGCAACGCTACAAAGATTTGCAGGACATCATCGCGATTCTCGGCATGGACGAATTGTCCGCCGAAGACAAGACGACCGTGTTCCGCGCCCGCAAAATCCAGAAGTTCATGAGCCAGCCGTTCACCGTTGCCCAGGTTTTCACCGGCCGCGAAGGTAAGCAGGTTTCCCGTGAGGAAACGGTGCGCGCGTTCAAGGAAATCCTCGAAGGCAAACACGACGAAGTCGGCGAACAGAACTTCTACATGAAGGGCGGCATCGACGAAATCAAGGAAGCTTGATTCGCGAACCGATTCCCCACTTAAGCAATGGCCGCTACGCTCAAACTTGAAATTGTCACGCCGGAGGCGAAGTCCTTCTCCGACGACGTGGAGATGGTCACGCTCACCGGCATTGACGGCGAGATGGGCATCTATCCGCAGCACATGCCGTTGATGACGCAGCTCGTGGGTGGCGAAATCATCGCCCGCAAGGACGGCCAAAACATCTTTCTCGCGGTCGGCGACGGCTTTGTCCAGGTCACCGGCGAACGCGTGGCGATTTTGACGGACATGGCCATCCGCGCCGAGAACATCGACGAGGCCGCGGCGGAAGAAGCTTTGAAAAAAGCCGAAGCGCGTCTCGCGCAGAAGTTGAGCGACGAGGAAGCCGCCACGGTGCAGGCATCCATCGCCCACTGGACGACCCAGATCAAGGTCAAGCAGCGGACCCAGAAGTAACTTTCCCCGGGCAGGAATCAAACGGCGTGGATGAAAAATCCCGCCGTTTTTTTGTTTTCCCAAGGCCCGGGGGCGGCCCAGCCGGCAGTGGATATCGGATATACCCCTTCCGCCGGCAAATTGGCTTCCGGTCGTCGGCCAAACGGAACCGGTCGCCGCTTAAACGACCTAGGTCGTCTGGCATCTCCGGCAGGTCGTTTGGCATTCG
>Ga0182030_10008941_pt1 | contig 20607 bp, 18 predicted proteins | sample 812S3MmetaG_FD_121299 | JGI IMG/M metagenome (GOLD analysis project Ga0182030, IMG submission 121299) | Permafrost microbial communities from Stordalen Mire, Sweden - 812S3M metaG (Illumina Assembly) | ecosystem: Environmental > Terrestrial > Soil > Wetlands > Permafrost | place: Sweden... | reverse complement strand
GTTTCAATCCGCGCCCCGGTCACGCGACCGGGGCGACATCCTCGATCTTGCGAGGCAGGCGGTCCACGCCAAGTTTCAATCCGCGCCCCGGTCACGCGACCGGGGCGACCGCTGAACGATTGCCGGTGCCGCGGCCGCTGGTGATGTTTCAATCCGCGCCCCGGTCACGCGACCGGGGCGACGAGGTCCGCAGCCATGGCGAAGGCCGGAACGTGGTTTCAATCCGCGCCCCGGTCACGCGACCGGGGCGACCAGCAGGGAATGCGGGGAATGCCCAGCAAACAGTGTTTCAATCCGCGCCCCGGTCACGCGACCGGGGCGACCCGCTGTGCCCCCGATGGGTAATACGAATTACTGGTTTCAATCCGCGCCCCGGTCACGCGACCGGGGCGACGCACTGCTCTTGCGGAACTGTGACCAAAGTAAGTGTTTCAATCCGCGCCCCGGTCACGCGACCGGGGCGACTCAATCAAATCAGTGCAGGATTGCCAGCAAATAGGTTTCAATCCGCGCCCCGGTCACGCGACCGGGGCGACATTGTCTCCGACAGAATTGAACCAAGTCCAACAGGTTTCAATCCGCGCCCCGGTCACGCGACCGGGGCGACCGAACAGCGGCGAGTCCTTTGCCGTGTGTTCCAAGTTTCAATCCGCGCCCCGGTCACGCGACCGGGGCGACGAAGTCCATGATTGGGATCGGTGCGGTTAGCTATGTTTCAATCCGCGCCCCGGTCACGCGACCGGGGCGACGCCGGGGGACGCGTTTTGCTTCACGGATGGGACAGTTTCAATCCGCGCCCCGGTCACGCGACCGGGGCGACCGCACGTCTTTGACAGTGCGGAGCCAAGGGGCTGGTTTCAATCCGCGCCCCGGTCACGCGACCGGGGCGACTTGGCCGCAGAGCCGCAGAGGCACAGAGCAAAAATGTTTCAATCCGCGCCCCGGTCACGCGACCGGGGCGACGTCGGTGGTTTGCGCTCCAATGTGCCAGATATTCGTTTCAATCCGCGCCCCGGTCACGCGACCGGGGCGACGCACTGCTCTTGCGGAACTGTGACCAAAGTAAGTGTTTCAATCCGCGCCCCGGTCACGCGACCGGGGCGACTGAGTGACCCGCTGCTGACATACCAGGACTGCGCGTTTCAATCCGCGCCCCGGTCACGCGACCGGGGCGACTCTGCGCCGCGTCCGCAGCAGACCCGCACAGAACCGTTTCAATCCGCGCCCCGGTCACGCGACCGGGGCGACCCCGTCTGGCTTATGATAAATGCGGTAAGCCGTAGTTTCAATCCGCGCCCCGGTCACGCGACCGGGGCGACTGGGTGTCATGGGGTCGCTCGCTTTCGCCATGTTTGTTTCAATCCGCGCCCCGGTCACGCGACCGGGGCGACCTGTCAGTCCGCTACGCGGGTCACGCCTCAAGCTGGTTTCAATCCGCGCCCCGGTCACGCGACCGGGGCGACGCTGGCAATGGGAAGAAAGCCAACTGTCCCAATGGTTTCAATCCGCGCCCCGGTCACGCGACCGGGGCGACCGGACATCGAATCGGCCAAACGGCGAGTGCAACTGGTTTCAATCCGCGCCCCGGTCACGCGACCGGGGCGACTTGGTGCCGATGACGTTGATGGCGTTTGCCCCGTAGTTTCAATCCGCGCCCCGGTCACGCGACCGGGGCGACATTGGACCGCCGGCGAGCGCGAGGCAGCCGAACAGTTTCAATCCGCGCCCCGGTCACGCGACCGGGGCGACACCCGCGACTGGTGGGCGGCTCGGCAGAATGAAGGGTTTCAATCCGCGCCCCGGTCACGCGACCGGGGCGACCCAAGGCACTTCGCAGCATTTGCGGAAAGAAACTGTTTCAATCCGCGCCCCGGTCACGCGACCGGGGCGACGCGACTTCCAGAAGTGGAAAAACTTTGTGCGCGAGTTTCAATCCGCGCCCCGGTCACGCGACCGGGGCGACCCGGTAACTCGCGTGAGCCGCGAACTGACACCATGTTTCAATCCGCGCCCCGGTCACGCGACCGGGGCGACAAGCCGCCACCGTTTGGGATGATGATGCCATTGGTGTTTCAATCCGCGCCCCGGTCACGCGACCGGGGCGACTTTGCGCAAGCCACGGAAAGACTCCGCCCGGAGCTGTTTCAATCCGCGCCCCGGTCACGCGACCGGGGCGACCTGTTGCTGTTTGTTTTGTTTGTTCCTTCCGGGCCGGTTTCAATCCGCGCCCCGGTCACGCGACCGGGGCGACCGTCCGTGCCGAGTGTGGAGTAGATTTTTAGGTAGTTTCAATCCGCGCCCCGGTCACGCGACCGGGGCGACATCAACTTTGCTGGCAAGGTTTCCGCCGGCAAGCTGTTTCAATCCGCGCCCCGGTCACGCGACCGGGGCGACCCGCTTGGCGCGGGCTATGCCCTTCAAATCGCCAAGTTTCAATCCGCGCCCCGGTCACGCGACCGGGGCGACCCGGGAACCGACAGACGTAGAATGGTATCTGCTTTGTTTCAATCCGCGCCCCGGTCACGCGACCGGGGCGACTTCTTGCCTCATCCCGTTCGAGTTCGAGTTTGCGGTTTCAATCCGCGCCCCGGTCACGCGACCGGGGCGACGCGTTATTTGTGTCCACGATTTGCGCTTTCACGCAGTTTCAATCCGCGCCCCGGTCACGCGACCGGGGCGACTCGGCGGCAATGTTCAAACTCTGCTGTCTCGCTGTTTCAATCCGCGCCCCGGTCACGCGACCGGGGCGACATTGCAGCCTGAATTGGATGATTGCCGCAATGATAGTTTCAATCCGCGCCCCGGTCACGCGACCGGGGCGACATCGCAACTGTAAATAAAAGCGCCGCCCGCCATGCGTTTCAATCCGCGCCCCGGTCACGCGACCGGGGCGACTCAAAGACCTTTGGTGTTTGGTTCAACCAACCGCAGTTTCAATCCGCGCCCCGGTCACGCGACCGGGGCGACATTTTACCGTCGTCGGTGGTCACGAAACCAACATTGTTTCAATCCGCGCCCCGGTCACGCGACCGGGGCGACTCAGGGGAGTTTAGGCGCACGATCGCCATTGCATCGTTTCAATCCGCGCCCCGGTCACGCGACCGGGGCGACGTCGCATCCCGCGTTTCCTTGCATAATCCACAATGTTTCAATCCGCGCCCCGGTCACGCGACCGGGGCGACACGATAACACGCGAAACTGCGCCAGACATGGCAAGTTTCAATCCGCGCCCCGGTCACGCGACCGGGGCGACTCGGACATGCGGGACTTTCCGAGCTTCTTTGCGCGGTTTCAATCCGCGCCCCGGTCACGCGACCGGGGCGACCGGGAACTGATTAGCTGTCCCGCCTTGCTAGTCGAGTTTCAATCCGCGCCCCGGTCACGCGACCGGGGCGACGGTGGCCTGTATTTCCTCGCGGCGGGGTATGGCTGTTTCAATCCGCGCCCCGGTCACGCGACCGGGGCGACAACGACCAATCCAGTTGGCCGCCCGCTGACAGACGTTTCAATCCGCGCCCCGGTCACGCGACCGGGGCGACGAAAGACGCATCAATCGAGGAACGGATTGCTATTGTTTCAATCCGCGCCCCGGTCACGCGACCGGGGCGACCGGCGGGGGCGCGGTTCGCTGCACTGATTGGTTAGGTTTCAATCCGCGCCCCGGTCACGCGACCGGGGCGACCGGCAAAAGCCAACTCGCAACCAATAAGCACAAGATGTTTCAATCCGCGCCCCGGTCACGCGACCGGGGCGACCTGTGGACAAGTGCGACCACGCTGGTATTTTTGAGTTTCAATCCGCGCCCCGGTCACGCGACCGGGGCGACCGGGTTGTCAGGTTGAGGCTTCGGCTGGTAGTCCAGTTTCAATCCGCGCCCCGGTCACGCGACCGGGGCGACCCTCCGTCAATGTGAAGCTCGATGCTTCCCTCCTTGTTTCAATCCGCGCCCCGGTCACGCGACCGGGGCGACTTTTTAGCCTTCAAAGCCGAACACTCCGCGCTCGTGTTTCAATCCGCGCCCCGGTCACGCGACCGGGGCGACAACGCTCCGTCGAAAATGCGGACTATCAAATGATGTTTCAATCCGCGCCCCGGTCACGCGACCGGGGCGACGCGAAATACCGTGTGCTATATGGCTACTATTGTTGTTTCAATCCGCGCCCCGGTCACGCGACCGGGGCGACAAACGCGTGCCAACATTTGGCTGTTTTGATCTTGTTTCAATCCGCGCCCCGGTCACGCGACCGGGGCGACATGCGGTCATTTCCGCATTTGGAGACGATTTTGTTGTTTCAATCCGCGCCCCGGTCACGCGACCGGGGCGACCACCGAAGCGCCGGTTATCACAATCATGTTGCAAGTTTCAATCCGCGCCCCGGTCACGCGACCGGGGCGACCTTTAATTAAACCAGGCAATGCGTTCAACACGTCGTTTCAATCCGCGCCCCGGTCACGCGACCGGGGCGACCTACTCATTTTGCTGGCGTTTTCAATTTTGATCTGTTTCAATCCGCGCCCCGGTCACGCGACCGGGGCGACTTCCATCCAGCGGAGTAAGCCGTCGGATAGGTGATGTTTCAATCCGCGCCCCGGTCACGCGACCGGGGCGACTAAGCGTGTCCAATTCGCCAACGGCGAATTGAGGTGTTTCAATCCGCGCCCCGGTCACGCGACCGGGGCGACGCTGGCTGGTGTCTTGGCAAGGTTGCCAGTCTGCGTTTCAATCCGCGCCCCGGTCACGCGACCGGGGCGACACGTGGGCAGCCGAAGCGATGGAATGGGAAACCGTGTTTCAATCCGCGCCCCGGTCACGCGACCGGGGCGACCATAAAGTCTTTAGTCCGCTGTGCCTCAGCTTGAGTTTCAATCCGCGCCCCGGTCACGCGACCGGGGCGACCACGGCGATAGATTCGGTTGAGGGCGTTATGCAGGTTTCAATCCGCGCCCCGGTCACGCGACCGGGGCGACTGCGCTCGAGCCGAACACGCCGCGCTAGTGGCCGTGTTTCAATCCGCGCCCCGGTCACGCGACCGGGGCGACATTATCGCAAGCGCCTTTTCAGCAGTTGCGCCGTTGTTTCAATCCGCGCCCCGGTCACGCGACCGGGGCGACGCAAGCATCGTGCGCTCTGGTTCGGAAAGAATCTGTTTCAATCCGCGCCCCGGTCACGCGACCGGGGCGACACGTTTTCCAAATGATGTTGGCAGCTATCCGCGCCGGTTTCAATCCGCGCCCCGGTCACGCGACCGGGGCGACGAAGGCCGAAGAACGCCAGCGAGACATCGAAGCGGTTTCAATCCGCGCCCCGGTCACGCGACCGGGGCGACATTCGCCGGTGCGATTGTTGGTTTCTTCCAACTAGTTTCAATCCGCGCCCCGGTCACGCGACCGGGGCGACCAGGAAAAAATTGACGCGGCCAACGCCGAGGACGAGTTTCAATCCGCGCCCCGGTCACGCGACCGGGGCGACAACGCTCCGTCGAAAATGCGGACTATCAAATGATGTTTCAATCCGCGCCCCGGTCACGCGACCGGGGCGACCTGAAATCGAAGCCGTGGCGGATGCCATTGATATGTTTCAATCCGCGCCCCGGTCACGCGACCGGGGCGACATGTGATTGTGAATGCGACCGGCGGCTCTGGCGTTGTTTCAATCCGCGCCCCGGTCACGCGACCGGGGCGACTATTTTCATCAAAATGAATCAGGACGGGATGGTTGTTTCAATCCGCGCCCCGGTCACGCGACCGGGGCGACACATCATGGAGTATGATGCGGACGGCGATCAAATGTTTCAATCCGCGCCCCGGTCACGCGACCGGGGCGACGCAAGGCGATTTGGCTGGCAAGCAAAATCAAAGAGTTTCAATCCGCGCCCCGGTCACGCGACCGGGGCGACCTGACGAGGAAGAACGATTGCAACGGCAACTGGACGAGTTTCAATCCGCGCCCCGGTCACGCGACCGGGGCGACCCGCCCGTCCCGGCGCCCGTTGCCGCGTCTGGTTGTTTCAATCCGCGCCCCGGTCACGCGACCGGGGCGACGCGCAAAAATTGCTGGGCTAACGGAGACATAGTTTGTTTCAATCCGCGCCCCGGTCACGCGACCGGGGCGACCGGGAGTCGCGGGCGGCATTGAGATTATCGTGTCGTTTCAATCCGCGCCCCGGTCACGCGACCGGGGCGACGCCTGGCGCGAACGCCGGGCAATGCACATTTGCGAGTTTCAATCCGCGCCCCGGTCACGCGACCGGGGCGACCGGTTTGCACGCGGCAAAGAATTGTCAGAAGCGCTGTTTCAATCCGCGCCCCGGTCACGCGACCGGGGCGACGCGAAATACCGTGTGCTATATGGCTACTATTGTTGTTTCAATCCGCGCCCCGGTCACGCGACCGGGGCGACATCGAAAACCAAATCCACCGGGTAGGCTTCAATGGGTTTCAATCCGCGCCCCGGTCACGCGACCGGGGCGACCGGCCACTGATTAGCTGTCCCGCCTTGCGAGTCGAGTTTCAATCCGCGCCCCGGTCACGCGACCGGGGCGACGTTGGCGGAAACGCTGGGTGGAGCGGAGTAGTAGCTGTTTCAATCCGCGCCCCGGTCACGCGACCGGGGCGACGTGGAAAGCCTTGTCTCCGCCCGCTGACGCCAAAGTTTCAATCCGCGCCCCGGTCACGCGACCGGGGCGACCTTGGACGGCAACGAGTGCTTTGAACTGCCGCCGGCGTTTCAATCCGCGCCCCGGTCACGCGACCGGGGCGACAAAAAGACGCTTACTACACTCGCCGCATGGAAAAGTTTCAATCCGCGCCCCGGTCACGCGACCGGGGCGACTCCACGCTGGAAAGCGTCCTGCTGGTTCGATGTTGTTTCAATCCGCGCCCCGGTCACGCGACCGGGGCGACTCGGGAGCACGTTGTTTTTGAACACGAACGGATTTGTTTCAATCCGCGCCCCGGTCACGCGACCGGGGCGACGATTTTGCTTTGCTCGGCGATGCAGGCATCGAGCGGTTTCAATCCGCGCCCCGGTCACGCGACCGGGGCGACCGGTAATTTTTAACAGGCTGACAAACGTATGGCGAAGTTTCAATCCGCGCCCCGGTCACGCGACCGGGGCGACCGGAAGCCAGCGACGTTAGCCCGTGCTATCGTAGTTTCAATCCGCGCCCCGGTCACGCGACCGGGGCGACAAAATCCGTCCCGCCGCCGCCGGCCGCCGTCAATGTTTCAATCCGCGCCCCGGTCACGCGACCGGGGCGACCCGCTGTCCGCCGAGACGCAGAAACTCACCGGATGTTTCAATCCGCGCCCCGGTCACGCGACCGGGGCGACGACGGCAGCGATTTCAAGGCGACGGCACTGGCAAGTTTCAATCCGCGCCCCGGTCACGCGACCGGGGCGACAAAACAACACCATGAAAAAACTCAAACTCATAACGTTTCAATCCGCGCCCCGGTCACGCGACCGGGGCGACGGCGCCCGTGTCCGCGTCCAAGTGGCACGTAGTAGTTTCAATCCGCGCCCCGGTCACGCGACCGGGGCGACAATTCCTCCGCTGCGAAAAAGGACACTCCGGCAATAGTTTCAATCCGCGCCCCGGTCACGCGACCGGGGCGACCGCACGTCTTGATGCGACCGAGAATCTATCAAGACGTTTCAATCCGCGCCCCGGTCACGCGACCGGGGCGACCATGCAGCCTAACGCTCCGCATCAGCCATGCGGGTTTCAATCCGCGCCCCGGTCACGCGACCGGGGCGACAGGATACCGAAGTCCACGCCGGGACAATCTACAAGTTTCAATCCGCGCCCCGGTCACGCGACCGGGGCGACGCCTAACGGGTGGAGTATTCGGAACCGTGGGCGGGGTTTCAATCCGCGCCCCGGTCACGCGACCGGGGCGACCCATGTATGATGGTGTTATTGTTCAGGCCGGCCCGTTTCAATCCGCGCCCCGGTCACGCGACCGGGGCGACTAAAAACTCAGAACGCCCGCCAACGTCTGCAAACCGTTTCAATCCGCGCCCCGGTCACGCGACCGGGGCGACTCGCAATGGTCAGAATGGCCCCGCCAACGTAGCAGTTTCAATCCGCGCCCCGGTCACGCGACCGGGGCGACCAATCCCGCCCCTGGATCAACCATGTTCAACTTCGGTTTCAATCCGCGCCCCGGTCACGCGACCGGGGCGACCTGGAAAGGAGTATTTCATTTCCTACACGATTGGAGTTTCAATCCGCGCCCCGGTCACGCGACCGGGGCGACGCGCGCTGGCATAGAAACGGCAGGTCAAATCCGTGTTTCAATCCGCGCCCCGGTCACGCGACCGGGGCGACTCAAATACATTGCGCGCTTGCCGCGGGTTATGACGTTTCAATCCGCGCCCCGGTCACGCGACCGGGGCGACGGGGGAATTGTGCGATGCTATCCGGGACCAGACGGTTTCAATCCGCGCCCCGGTCACGCGACCGGGGCGACACAACGAAACCCACCGCAAGCTTGGGGCCGCAATAGTTTCAATCCGCGCCCCGGTCACGCGACCGGGGCGACTTGTTGTCAATCGTGTAGACGCCCACACCAACTGTGTTTCAATCCGCGCCCCGGTCACGCGACCGGGGCGACTACCACGCCAGAGAACTCACACGCCACTAGAACGCGTTTCAATCCGCGCCCCGGTCACGCGACCGGGGCGACCGGCCAGTCAAGGGGCCTCCGGGTATGCTGTTTATGTTTCAATCCGCGCCCCGGTCACGCGACCGGGGCGACCAGCAATTGATGCACCCATTGGTAATATTAAGTGGTTTCAATCCGCGCCCCGGTCACGCGACCGGGGCGACAGGAAGCACGATTTAAGCACGTTCAAGGGTAACATGTTTCAATCCGCGCCCCGGTCACGCGACCGGGGCGACCGTAACGCCAGCCGGTGGGGATTGGGCCTTTTGTGGTTTCAATCCGCGCCCCGGTCACGCGACCGGGGCGACCTGCTTTTGCGGCGGCCGGAATTCCGCTTACAACTTGTTTCAATCCGCGCCCCGGTCACGCGACCGGGGCGACAATTCCGGCATGAAGTCGGCAACGGTTTCCAACAGGTTTCAATCCGCGCCCCGGTCACGCGACCGGGGCGACTCTAAAACTGCCGACGTGCGCGCGATTCTTTCTGTTTCAATCCGCGCCCCGGTCACGCGACCGGGGCGACCCAATACGCAAAGAGGGGTCGGCGGCGATTTATCTGTTTCAATCCGCGCCCCGGTCACGCGACCGGGGCGACTGGCCAGCATGTAACATTGCCAGGCGCGCGGCACTGTTTCAATCCGCGCCCCGGTCACGCGACCGGGGCGACTTCCCAAGGCTTGGCGCACGCCCCCTCGCCCCCCGCGTTTCAATCCGCGCCCCGGTCACGCGACCGGGGCGACAAAATAGCCGGTGTTGAAACAGTTTCGATTGACGCGTTTCAATCCGCGCCCCGGTCACGCGACCGGGGCGACTTGGATTACAATTGGAACCGTCCCCAAGTCGGCACGTTTCAATCCGCGCCCCGGTCACGCGACCGGGGCGACCTTTCGGGTTCGGCGGCGACCGGCTCCGTCACCAATGTTTCAATCCGCGCCCCGGTCACGCGACCGGGGCGACTGTCGCCAGTCCGCCCCATTAAAGGCCCGCTTGGGGTTTCAATCCGCGCCCCGGTCACGCGACCGGGGCGACTCCTGCCATCGCACCGATACGAAAATCTCAGTCGCGGTTTCAATCCGCGCCCCGGTCACGCGACCGGGGCGACTCGGTGGGGCGTTGACTCTCGGCGGGATTTCGATGTTTCAATCCGCGCCCCGGTCACGCGACCGGGGCGACTTTGGTCGTAATAAACAACGTGCCTTGCGTGACAAGTTTCAATCCGCGCCCCGGTCACGCGACCGGGGCGACCCACCGTCAGCCCGTAAGACTCCATCAGCTTTGAGTTTCAATCCGCGCCCCGGTCACGCGACCGGGGCGACGGGCGCATGAAAGAACTGCTTCCAATTTTCAATCAAGTTTCAATCCGCGCCCCGGTCACGCGACCGGGGCGACGCACGCGGTCGAGCGGATCGCCATCCGGCTCGCCGGTTTCAATCCGCGCCCCGGTCACGCGACCGGGGCGACCGCAGACGGCGATGCTTCGGTTTGTGGCGATGGCGTTTCAATCCGCGCCCCGGTCACGCGACCGGGGCGACTTCGGATGCATCAAAGAAAAAGGCCACTATCTGTGGTTTCAATCCGCGCCCCGGTCACGCGACCGGGGCGACGACTACGGGACGCCACAATGGAAGTCAAAATCTCGTTTCAATCCGCGCCCCGGTCACGCGACCGGGGCGACTGCGACCTGCCTAACTGGCGAAGTCGCAAGAGCTTTGTAGCCCATTTCCGCAAACCCGCCAACTTCTCTCGCACAAAAACATATTGTGATGTCAAAGAACGATGGAAATTATACGCTGCTATTGGGTTTGCGCACTGGCGCGAAACCCCGGCCTCCAAGCCGTCACTGATGGTTCGCGGAAGCGTAGTCATAAAATTAGCGGCTCGGCCAAATCAATTGGCTTGTCCATGCCATGATGTTCAATCTTCTGTTTGGCGGTTTCATTAAGATAATAGAACCGTAGCGAGTCTTCGTCGTTTTTAATTTCCCTCAAGAGCCGATCTTTGAGCTGCACCCATTCTGTTTGGCCAACATGGCATTCAAACACACTTTTTTGAACACGCACGCCGTAATCTTCACACGCACGCGCAACCCGCCGCAACCGGCGGAGTCCGGCTTTTTCGACCGTCGAAACATCATAGGTAACGAGAATCAGCATGGTGAAAATTATTTGGGAACGAGCGGAACGTATTCCGCGATGTCGCCGCGCAAATGCCGCGCCAGAATGCGCGCTTGAATGTAAGGCATCTGGGCGAGCCGCAAATTCTGATCCAGCAACGGATGTTTCAAGGTTTCCTGCTTGCGTTCCTGATAGGCTTTGATGACAAGTTTGCGTCCGGTGTCGCTGAATTCCACCGCGCCGCCTTCGCGTTCCACAAAATGTTCCGGCGCGATTTGTTGCCGGTTGATAATCGTGACGGCCAGCCGGTCAGCCAGCCACGGGCGAAATTCCTCCATCAAATCCAATGCCAGCGATGGACGATTAGGCCGATCCACATGTAGGAAGCCGACGAATGGGTCTAGGCCGATGCTCGTGAGCGCCGACACACAATCATGCCGCACCAGCGCATAAAGGAATGACAGCAGGCAGTTGACGCGATCTCGCGGCGGACGACGGCTGCGGGTGCTGAAGGTGAAGGTTTCGCGTTGCTGCTTGAGCATGAACGTGAACACGGAAAAATAAAGTTGCGCCGCCATGCCTTCCGCGCCGCGCGCTTTTTCAATGTCAGTCTGCCCGGCGAGATATTGCAGTTGTTTCGCCAAAGCTTCGATCACTTCCGACAATTTTTCGCGTTCGGCTTCGTTGTCATTTTCTCTGGCGGCACGGAGCAGGCTGTTGCGGGAATTCTGAATCTTCCCGGCGATGATCTGCCGGGCGATGGCAACGCACTTGGCCGGTTCGTCCGCCGCGCGAAATTGGGCGCGGCGCAACGTCACGCTGGTATCGGCCACGCCGGTCATACGAGCCTGCAAATAACCAAACTCGCTGTGGAAATTCACGGCCACGCCATGTTCCCAGCACAAGTCCAGCGCGGGCGGGCTGATGGTGCTGGCACCGAAAACACAGATGGATTCCAGATGATGAATCGGAATGGAAAGTTTGCGCCAATCGTCCGCCTTGTCGCGGGTGCGTTCCTGCGCCGGGAGTTCTGCCGGAAACAACGGCACCTCCACCTGCAACGTGAGATGATCGCGCGCGACATAGCTGCCGGGCGTCGTCAGATAAAGCGTGTTTTGGGCAATTTCCGGCATGACTTTCAATCGCAAAACAGTTGCTCGAAAAGTTCGCCGGCGCGGCGCTCGCCGGCTTCCGACAGCGCGACGGATTTGGCCTTGCCGACAGGATCGCTGATAAAGCCTTTCGCGTGCAGGCGGCCCAGCGCATCCCAATCGTGCCCCTTCCACGCGCGGGGCAATTCATTGGTGTGCTCGCGGAAACTGGTCAGGTGAAGCAGATCCAGCACCGCGTCATCAATTTTATCCGGGTTCGGTTTCATAAAATCAGGTTTCAAAAAGCCGTTCGGCGGCGTGATGCAATAACGCTGGCTGACTGGTCACGCGCGGCAGGCAAATGTCATAAAGTGAACATTCCTCGCACGCCTCGCGGAATTCCGCGCGCGGAATGGCTGTTGAATCCAGCAAGACGTGAAGGTCGCCGATGGTCTTTTCGGTCAACGCCCGCAGTGCCGGCGTGAATTCAATTTCCCGGCGGCGTTTGCTGTCCGCGTGAAACACCGCGCCGCGCGGAATGGCGGTGTGAAACATTTCCTCCAGGCACAACGCCTGGGCGCAAAGCTGGGCATCATCGTTTTCCCACTGCCGGCGTTTGCCCACTTTGAATTCGACGGGAAAAAGCGATTGGTCGGGCCGTTGCTCCACAATGTCGCATTTTCCATTCAAACCCAGCCGGTCGGAAAAAACCGGCAACGCCCGAAGAATTTTTACGCCCTGCACCACTTCGTAACCGCGCAGATCGGCGTGTTCGTGGACAATGTCGCCGCGTGCCGTGTGCTGATTTGCCGAACGCCAGCCTTCAACGATCTTCAATGCCGCCCGGCGATTGCAGTAGAGAAAATCGTTCAACAACGAAAGCGCCAGTGGTTCACGCATTTTGGCCTTCGCCGGGGATGTGCGGAAATCCGCGCGCCCCATGCCAGAACCGGACAATTTCCAAACTTTGATCCGTGTCATTCATCCGGTAAATAATCCGATACGAACGGAAGATGATTTCGCGCAACTCCGGTCGCCGGAACTCCGGCACCACCTGGCCGCGTTCCGGGAACGTGTTCAGCGACAGCGCCGCGTCGAGCAGTTGATTGCCCAGGCGCTCGGCGGCGACGGGATTGTGGGGCGCAATGTAGGCGACAATGCGCTCCAAATCGCTCAACGCGTCGTCGGAGAGGAATACTTGGAAATCCATTGCGGGATGCGTTTGCGGGCTTCTTCCAACGGAATCCGCTCGCCGCGATCCAGCGATGCCAGTCCCTCCTCGACCGCCTGCCGGAATTCCAACTCGTAGATGGCATCAACGAGCGTGGCGTCCGGCGGCAGCTTTTCCGCCACTTCCAACAGAATTTCTTTCGCACTCATGGTTTTATATGTAACAAAGGTTTGATTAAATTGCCAATGTGGATTCAGTTCAATTACAACGGTTCAAAACCAGATTTGCCCGCTTTGAGCAAACTCAACACTCCAGCCATGTAACCGAGGAACGAATTGTATTCTCCAATCCACGCCCAAAGTTCGCCGTCATGGCCGAGCGGTTTCACTGGCAATTTCCCCGCGTCCAAACGGTTCGCCCACAACTGCACGCTGCCAAGCATCAACTCGCGCCAGCCCGGCCATTGGTTGCGGTCGGGATTCTCCAACCGCTGAATCAGACCAGACTCAACTACAACCGTCTTGGTAGCCGCATCAATGATGCGGCACAACTTGGCGACTTGCGGATAATCCGCGTCTAGCTCCGCCCGGAAAATCTCCTCCATGCGCGAAGCTTTCTCACCGTGGTCTTGCCGGATTTCACGTTGGAGCGCGTCCGTGCAATCGTCCGGGCCGGGCTGACGATTCTTGAGAGCGCACTCTCCAAATACTTGTTCCAAGATGCGCCGCGAGAGTTTCGCCTGTGGATGAAGCGAGAACCCATTGTCCGCATCATGCCGGAAATCCCAAACCTCTGCGTCGTCGTATTCGCCTGAACGACTTGCGCGACCGGCGATTTGCAGTAGGTTCACCAAACCCCAGCTTTCGCGGAACGCGGTTCGGAATGAAAAGTCCACACCCGCTTCGACACAACTTGTCGCCACCAACGTCCAATCCGCTTCCTTTGCAGCGAGACGCTCTTTCACCCGCGCCACAGTTTGGGAACGGTCGCGCGGTGTCAGCGCGGTGGAAATGTGTTCGACATTCAAGCCCTGCTTGCAGTCCGCGCGGAGATAATGCGCAAACACGGCGGCGGATTGCACCGTGTTGAAAATGATAAGTCGCGGGCCGGGCTTGTTGTGAACGAAATCAGCCAGACGTTCAACGAACATGGCCTGCGGCTCTCTGCAAATAGACACCCGTTTATCCTCGAACGCCATCGTCTCTGCCCTGACTTCTGACGTGATGAGATCGGGAATTTCGCAGCGTTCGTCTTCCTGCAAGAAACCGGGACGATTCCAGAAACGCGGCAATGTGCCGGAGGCCAGCACCAGATGGCAGCCCCAATCGTCGCAAAGTTCCCGCAACCAGCGAAACATCTGCGGCCAGAGCGCGGGCGGAACGGCGGCGTGCGCCTCGTCCACGAAGATGGCGCTGCCAGCCACCTGATGGAGCTTTCGCAACGAAGCCGTATCACGAGCGGCCAGCGTCTCGAAGAATTGAACGGCTGTGGTGACGACAATGGGTGAATCCCATCGCGCGGCCAGACATCGCGCCTCATAGCTGGAGAAATCCACGCGATGATGATGAGCGGCTACCACATTCTCCATTGCTTCCTTGGATTCACCGACCAGACACAACGCACGGCGATAAACGTCCACTGACTGATCAATGATGTTGGTGAACGGCAGCACGACGAACACGCGGCGCAACTTGCGCTCCGCCGCCACTCGCAACAGATGCGCCATGACTGCGGTGGTTTTGCCCGTGCCAACCGGACTGTCACAAGCAAGGATGCGCTCGTCGGGTTTGACTTCCCGCTCGCGGCAGGCGCGATAAACGTCCTGTCGCAACTTGAGCCGTTGCTGCTCCCGGTCATTCGCTGGCGGGTTCTTGGCCGACAACCAGGCCACATATTTGTCCAATTGCGCCAACCGCTGCGCTGCCTGCAAGTCGGGTGAGGAAACTTCGATCTCATTCTGATAATGCCGGGCCGTGTCCGAGTGGTCGGCGTCCACGAGGCAGGACAAAGCGAGTCGGCGAACCAAGCCTGTGAAGTGCGGATTGACAACTGGCGATACAGGCGCAAACAGATTGTGGTGCTGATACAGGTAGCTTTCCAGATGTTCGTCGGTTCGTTGCCATGCGGCTTGTCCCAGCCCTTCTAAATCGCCGGTGTCGCGAAAGACGAGATTCTGACCGTTGGCAAACTTGGCCTTCTCCTTGGGAAACGAGGGCAGCCCGATGTGATGCGCGTAGGCCGTGAAAGCCGCCTCGAATTGTTTCAGACGTAGCAAATGCGCCGTGCCCGCTTCGACGTGATTGAACCCGTGTTTGTTCCTCCGGTTGTGGCGCAGAACTTCCTGAAACAACTCATCCAATTTGCCGAGGTCGTGATACGCCGCCGCCCGTTCGACCGCTGCCACAAATGAACCGTGCCACTTGGGCGACAACGCTGCCGCTGCCCGTGCAAACAGTGTCGCATCACGAAGGACATTTCCCGCGTGATCACGATACGACTGTTCCGTTGCGCCATTACGGGCGCTGTGGGCCAGCGGTTCAAGCGTGGTCGCGGGTTCGGTCACAAGGCGTAATCGTGGTATTCACCGCATTGCGCAAACGTCACCTTGCTGTCGGGGCGGATGGGCTGGTCTTTGATATTCTCCCACGTTGGAAGCGCGCCGTAATCTGCCAACGATTCGGACGGCTTTTCTAGTTTCTTCGGTGTGAGCGCGTCAAGGAACGCGAAATCAGAAACCGAACCGGCGCGGCTCTTGTGGGTGAGCGTGTGGGCGTGGACGACTTCAACCATCGAACGAACAACCGAGCGGGTGCTGGCGTAAGTGTGTTTGAGCAGGTGCAGCATCAAATCCACATCCAGCTTCGCGCATCCGGTTTTATGCGCTTGGTTCGGGTTCACGAAAAACGGAACGGCATACAGACCATGCTTCACCACACGAAATGCCATCGGAGCCATTCCACGATCTTTGTCGGCCTCAACGCCGGACTTGTTGGTCCAGGTTGAGAACTCGATGTCAATCGGAGCGAGAGAGACACCGACGCCAAAGTGCGCCACCCCAGCACGAATCGTGTCTGAGCCGCCTTCTTCAAGAAATGTGTTACCAAAAAGACGGCCATCCCAAAACGCATCTTTGAAAGGCTGCGAGTTGTTTTCTTTTAGCATGGCTTGAATGCTTGGACGATCTCGATGCCGTGTTTCGAGAATTTGAAACTGATTGTCATTCTCGATTTTCAAATCCCCCTTCACGGTGGTCCAAACGACGCCCTCTTTTTCAGACACAAGGTCGCGGAGTTTGCGTTTCACGGAGACAGGTGAAATTTCACCTTTGCCATCCGGGCGCTGGCGCGGGGAACTTTCACGTTCGGGGTCGCCGTTGGGATTGGATTTGCGGACTTCCAAAATCAGGAGTCCGGTGATGCGGGGAACAAGGTTGTTGTCTTTGTTTGTGCTCATAAATTTAATCAGCAGTTCGATGGTTTATTATTTCGGAGTTTCGTTTTGTTGATGATCGGCCAAATAGCCGAGCAAAAGTTTGGCTTTGTCTGCGTCAGAAGTTCGAGGCGCTAATTTTTCCAGATCAATGCCCTTACGCACTTCTGCCATTTGCCTATTAATCCAATGAATCAGGCCGGCGTCTTCGCCTGAATATGTGTCAGCCCAGCCTTTATACGGCTTGATCCTTTCTGCGAGACGTGCCAAAGCCGACACCGGTTGATCCAGAGCAGTGTTGAAAAGAGCATTGCCTATGAGTTCGCTTGGCGAATTAACCTTGCCCGTCTTCCGCTTTTCCTCGGAAGTGCGAACGAACTTGCAGTATTGGAGATGCAGGCTGTCTGCTAAAGCCAGCAGTCGGCCGATGTTATAGATTGTTTCATTCATATATTTATCTTTGTCGTGACGTTGTTGTTGGAGGAGAATTCCGAAAAGGGCGATTGCCTTGACCGACTGCCAGCGGACGGTATCACTCACGCCATTCCACTTGCCCGTCGTTTTCAGTGCGCCGATGGCAATCAACACATTGCTCATTCGCCTAACAAGCAATTCCATGGCTGCACCTGACTTTTGTTTCGCGAGCGGCGAGTTCGCAAGAAACACGTCATAAGCATCGGCAATCGAAATTGCCCGCTGGTAAGAGGCGGTGAAACCATTTTTGGCGTCCGCATTCCACACACGGTTTATGACCGATGACAATTCGAGTGGGCATGGCGCGGTGTGTGACCGGAAAACGGATTGCTTGGTGTTCTTGTCGTAAAACCAAACCGACACTTGAGGCACGTTGCGTGCGCCCGCCTCCCAGTCCCGCGCCGCCTGGATGACATCCCGCACACGCAGGCTGCGGTTGAGGCTGATTTGCTTTTTGGCCTTGTCTATTGGGCAAAATGCCAGCAGCCGGATATTGAGGTTGGGGTTGGCTGCCACTTTGCCCTCTAGCATCTCCAAAACCGGTTGAGCAATGGCCGCGAAATCGGCGTCCGAAAATAAGTTGGCTTCGCCGCCGAACATTTCAGCCAATTGCGCGCGGCCTTCCGGCTCACCTTCCAGATAGGCAACGAGCAAGTCGCGCTTGTCGGGCTGCGCACTGGGTATTGCACGGCAGGTGATGCCGCGCTTGTCCTCGCTGGCGAGGTAAAGCAGCGCGTCGCTCATCTTCTGAACCCGCGCCGAGGAAACCGGAAATGATTGAGATCCTTTGAAGCCATACCGCTGCAACGCTTGCACCTCGTTGGTGTTCACCGAAAACAGTTTCACATTCCCAAGCTCGGCAACTTTCGGCCCGGGAGGGAATTTGACCTGCAATTCTGCCGTTTCCCCGAAAGCGTCCTCCGCCCAGTCACCTTGCTCCGGCTCGCCTGCGGCGGCGTGTGATTGCGTCTGAATGAGAGCCGTATTGATCAGTGCGCTCGTCTCCGAATGGGCAACTCTGCAAAACGCGGCATTTGGCGAGGTCAGGTCGAGATAAACGGGTTGATTGGCGTTTTTGTCCTGCTTGACCTTCTCTTTCCAGTAGTCGGGCGATGCAATCTCTGGTGTGCGTTTCTTCCAATCAAGTGTCCCAAACAAAACTTCTTGAAACAGCAGTAATTGCCTGCGGTCAAACTCCGCGTTCTGATCCACCATCAAACCCGCCAGCGACTCGGTGAAAAAAGGCAGCGTGGGTTTCGATTTGACGAGCGTTTCCACCAGCGTCGTAAAGTTTTTCAAACCGGCCAGTTCACGGGGTAACAACTCGGCGAGTTCTGAAACCAATTCGCAACACGACCATTGAAATTGCTGCTGCTGTCTCGCGCTGGAAGTCTGCGCCTTGGAGAGCGTGAACAGGGCACGAATGGACTCCTTGATTTCTGCGGCGCTGGAATTTTTGTTCTTTCCTAGCGCGAGCAGTTTCTCAACGGCTGGCTTGAGTGCGTCTGCCGAAGCCTCATCAAGTCGGCGGAGCGGCGTTGGGATGTTGAACCCGGGAAAGCTTGACCCGGCTGAACCATGTTCGACACGAAACAAATTTGCGGCTGTTTCACCAGGTAGAACCTCAATGCGGGAAGCGTTACCAGCGTCGTCCAACGACACGACAAGCAAATCTCTGTTCTTCCCCATCGGGTTGATTCGCGGATGGCGCGACGGCGCTACCGTTCCAAGCCGCTCCAGCGAGTCCGCTACTTGCGAAAGTTCGTTAAGCATAGGTGAGGACTCCTTTCTCGACGCGCAGGTCGGGGTGATTGCGTTTGTTGTAGAATGATGGCTTCACTTGGCCATTCTGCATTTGGTCGAACACCATTTTCAGCATGGTGGGCAGTTCGTGGTTCTCGATTTCGCAGACGCGCGTCTCCGGGCGGAACGGGCCAACATAGTCCGGTGCAAATTCCTTCCAGCCCAGGCAGGGCGTGTAAAACCATTGCCCGCGATCCAAGGCGCGATTGAAAACGTCGTGATAGGCGTGCGGCGGCCAAGTAGTGCCGTCGTGATGCCCGGCAAACTCGGCCTGCGCGTAAAGCCGGTAGCACACATTGACCAGCACGACGGTATAAAACTGGAACGACGCACCCTTGTTCATCGCGTCGCTGGCGCGGAGCGGCCCGCCGTAATTCGTGGTGTAGCGGTGGAATTGCACCGGAGCGCAAATCTCAACTTTGGTTGGCCGCACATTCACGGATTTCCAGCGCAGCACAGATTCAAAGATGCCCTTCACCGCGCTGAATGTGGGCGCAACGTATGAAACGGGAGACGAACCGGTGTCGGGCCGTGTCCACAAGGCGGTCGGGCCGGAGATTTCAAGTTGAATGGGATAGGGCTTCATAAATCATGCAGAAATCCGGCCAGCTTGGCTTCATTGGTCAGATCAAATGGCGCGGCAAATTGCCCAGCGAATTCGGCGACGTTGGACAAATGCGTGGCCAGTGGCTGCCATCGGCCAGAAGATTCTGGTAGTGGTGTCCCGTTTTCACCGACCGCAGTGTGCGCGAAATATTTCACACGTTTCCCTTCAACCTGAAATTGAATGTGTCTTGGTAAATCGCCAACGCCCCGGTGACAAGCCAAAATTGTTCACAATGTTTCATGACTGCCAAAACCTTAACAAACGGGGTGGGACAAATGCGGTCCACCCCCCCCCCAATTACGGGAGTGTGTAGATAACGCAAATCAGGCTTTATGCAATCTTGCTTTGAAATTTTAGGCGTAGAATTTATTGAATCTTATAGGGACTGTTATCGAGCTTTGCATCACGTTTGAACACCAATTTGCGTTAAATACATACTCCCGCCCAATTATTTTTCAACGATAAAATATTTTGCCCTTGTTCGTCAGACACGCCGGCATGCAGAAAACAGTGAGGTAATGTTCGGCGCTTTGACTGGCCGGCTTGCCTCCAGGTATTCAGCAACCGGCCAGACAAATCTCCGCATCCAAACTGAACCTATACGGCAGCGCACTCAATGTCCGATTCTAAAACCGCGCTCCATTCCGCTTCGATTTCAGAATCGGACGTTCAGTGCGAAGGGCATCCAAGCGGATGAAGAAAATGAATCCGCCACCACCATTCACCCGGCAATAGCAAATGAAGCATGACAACATGACGGTCAATCCCGACACGCCCACAAATCGAACGCCGAAAAAAACACACCGTAGAATAATCACGAAAACCATCACGGCCAGCGGACACGAAATCTCGAACGGCAACGAAATCAAAACCGACGCCCAAAATCGCAACCAAGGAAACCCATCAAACCCAACGAAGAAAAGCACGACCATCATGCCAGCTAACCAAAGAACACAACATCACGCGAAAAAACGGAACGCCAACCATGCCACGGAAACGGAAATCTATACGTTCAAGGCAAAGGCAAATCACATGGAAAACGGAAGCCCGCAGGAATGATTTTTAGCGAGACACCATCCCCTACCAAAATCGGTAGTGAAAAACGCAACCAGAAACCAGGCAACTAAAAGCGACGAAAAGCGACAACGCATTTGTCACTTTTCGTCGCATCCACTCCTGACATTTCGTCGGCACTCGCCGCTTTTCGTCACTTGAATTTGTCGCCATTCGTCGCCCTTGGCCGCTACCT